>ERZ808028.8-NODE-8-length-257035-cov-17.407351_pt1 | contig 257035 bp, 237 predicted proteins | sample MGYA00380184_ERZ808028 | MGnify/ENA primary metagenome ERZ808028 (study PRJEB31490, sample SAMN06133397) | mouse gut metagenome | isolation source: J8_1 | host: mice | place: China: Chengdu | collected 2015-05 ...
ATAAGAATTGTCATATCTTGATTCTTACCAAAAAAGAGGTATTTTTTTCCAAAGACACAAACTATTTTACACTACCTCTTTTTGATAAAGATATAATTTACATTTGGGAGAAATCTTCTATAGCTTTTTCTGCTTCTAAAATCTTATTTAATTTTTCACTCGTTTCTTCTGCATTGTCTCCGATATGAAGTAGTGCGTCGCCTTGTTCTGTATATCCGGTTACTAATTCAGGAGAAATCTCTGCAAGCTTATTGGAAATAGAAAGATATTCCGCATAATCTTCTTCTGACAGTTTGATGTTCTTTGAAAACTTATCTACGCCTTCGCTTAATTCCAAAAATCTGTCTTTGTTTTCATTAATAGCAGAAGAAACATTTTTCAGCTTATTCTGCGCGTCATTAATAGACTGCTGCGCTTTTTCCATAGCCTCAACTGCATATTTGCTACGGTTTATCCAATTATCGAGTGCTGTTGTGGCGAGCTGGACGCCTTTAGCAATAACAGTAAATAAAATCATATTGCCTGCTACTGAAAGCGCCTGAAGTGCTGCTTTACCCGCTTTGGCTGAGAAGATTTGTGCTTTGATTGCTTCGTTGTGAGCAAGAGCGGAGGCACGGGCTTGTTTGTTGGCTTTAATTAAATCGCTTTGAGTACGAATTTGTCCTTCTGTTTCCTGTCCCCATTTTGCAATCCATTTTTGATTATCTTTCAGTCCGTTTGAATAATCTTGCCAAGACAATGTGCCAGCTTTTACTTGTTTATCTATAGCATTTAATTTATTTATCCAACCATCAAAATCAAATTTATTTTTGTCTATTTCTGGTATGAGACTATCAACATCAATCAATTGTTCTTTTATTGACTCTTTACTTGGGTATAAGCGTTTCAAAATGCTATCTGAATTTTTTATTGAACCAACTAAGTCATCTGTTGCTTGAAAAGCTTTATTTATATCAGTTATTTTTCCAACAATAGCAGTTCCAATGTCATTAAATGACCGTCCCAATATTCCCCATTTAGAACTTATCTTATCAATATTGCTATCAAATGTTTTGAATATCGTACTATTTATTTCCGTTGTGGAGACGGTGGTAACTACTTGTGGAGAGTTACATTATGGCTGTGGACACCTTATCAATTTTATGATAAAATAAATACCAATAAGTAAGTATGGAGGATTCCTAATGGCATTGCATTACTGCAAAAAATGTGGAAGAGTGGTTGAGATAGACACAGATAAAACAGGGTATAAAGATGATACATGTGATTATTGCAAGTCAAAAGTATATCCAGTACCAGAAAAATATTGGCTTGATGGATTAGATTTTCTAATTACAAATGAACAGGAAAATCTTCTTAGGGAAGAACTTGTAAAAACTACACCAGAATTTGATGAATATCTTTTTAATCATAGAGATAGCGATTTACAACAACGTTGGGATAAAACGGAAGCTACGTTGGCGCATGGCAAAGCAATTCTTGAAGGTAAGGATAAAGGAAACAAGTTTTCCGTAGAATGTCCATATTGTCACGCAACAAATGTAAGGAAGGTAACTAATATTTCCAAAGTAGCTCATACGGCGGTATTTGGAATATTTAGTTTAGGTAGAAATAGCAAGAACTTTCATTGTAACCATTGTAATTCAGATTTTTAGAATTGTGGAAATAGAGGGATAATACTAACTGCAATTCAAATTTTTAATCGCAATCTTTTTGATAAAGATATAATTTACATATTAATAGACTGCTGCGATTTCTCCATAGCCTCAACTGCATATTTGCTACGGTTTATCCAATTATTGAGTGCTGTTGTGGCGAGCTGGATGCCTTTAGTAATAACAGTAAATAAAATCATATTACCTGCTACTGAAAGCGCTTTAAAAGCTTTGGACTGAAGCCTGGCGGCTAGGGAAGAAGCGTTTTGTGCGGCTGTAAGTTGTTCTTGTGTAATTGTAGCACCATTTGCAATAGTAGCTTGGTTTGTGTTTTTACTTGCTATAGCTAAGGATTTCTGTGAGTCAGCGCCTCATTCAATCGCTTTGTTATAAATGGTTATTGCTTTTTCATCAAAAGTGACAGAGGGAGTATTAAATAATATATTTTTAAATTCCCTTGTTTGTATTTCATACAATTTATCAGATACACTTTTTAAAGACAACCCGAATAAACTTATAGATTTATTTGTTCCTGTAATTTCATTTGTTATTGTTCTGAATATCTTACTATAATTTTTGATGATTTGAGGATATACCCGGTTTGTACATTGTGGAGATGTACTTGATTTATACTTTGAGGAGAAATATAATTAAAAATAAAAAAGGAGATTTAAATCTATGATTACTAACGAAGATATCTATGAATGTCCTGAATGTGGGGAAATATATTTTTTTGATACAGCAAAAAAACCATATACAACAAACTGCCCTAAATGCAAATGTGGATTAATATATATAGATAATGTTGATTGCGACTCTGAGCGTGCAGAAAGAGTTAAAAATACACCGCCATACGATCCGACACAAGATCCAAACAGTCCGTATTATATACCTGTTGTTAAATGTCCATATTGTTCATCATCTAATACATCAAAAATTTCTGCAACGAGTAGGGTAGCTTCAACAGGATTATTTGGACTTGGGAGCAAAAAGATTGGTAAACAATGGCATTGTAACCAGTGTGGTAGCGATTTCTAATTTTGATTAACACATCCTTTAAATCTTTAATTTTTTTATATAAAAATATAATTGAATAGTGTAGGATTTGAATTTGGAAACAGTACTAAAAATTTGTAAAAAATATGGAAGATATGGAGGATCGTGTTCACCAGATGCTAAAATACACATAGATTGTGGTGGTGAACTTATTGATACAGGAATTTCTCATAATGAATTGATGATTATTAGAAAAATTTCTTCGGATAATACTTTTTTAGATACTATGATTGAGTTAAAGAAAAATGATATTATAAAATACAATCTTAAAATGTCTCAATTCCGCAATCAAGTTGAACAGCAAAAAAATAATAAACTACAGTCTTCAAATACAATCCATTGTCCTAAATGTGGTTCTACTAACATCACAGCAGGCCAAAGGGTTTATTCATTGGTAACCGGTTTTATTGGGTCGGGCAGTACTGTTAATCGGTGTGCGAAATGTGGTTATAAATGGAAACCATAGATTAATTATGGCTATCATGATAGCTGTTTTAAAACATTTCTATTTCTCCATCAATGTTCTTGGAAGTCATCTGATAGAAAGCCATAGAATTTACTATTTTCAACGCGCCGCATAGTTAAGGTAAACTTTTTCACTATCACGCTCAATGATAGTAAGCGCTCAATAACAGAGTGCCTTTCATTCATAGTCAATTACATGAGATAATACTCCAAATATCAAGTTGAAGTTTTTCAAGTTTTTCAATTTAACTCGAAAGGAGTTCCCATGGATCAAGTTACTTTAGTGAAAAATCAGTATCGGCTTGAGCAATGGACCCGATTGATTCAAGACTGCCAGTCAAGTGGCATGAGGGTTGATGACTGGTGTGAAGCAAATGGTGTTACACATCATGCTTATTATTACTGGCTCCGCAAGGTAAGAAAAGCCGCCTGTCAGGATCTTTCTGTTACCTCTGAAATGGAATCGTCAACTCACTTCAAACAGCTGGAAGTACAGCTCCCAGCGGCTAATACCCAGGCGGCAGTCATCATTCATCTTCCTTCCGCTGCACTGGAAATACAAAACGGTGCAGCTCAACAGACTGTGGAGGCAGTGCTTCTTGCTCTGAAATCCATATGTTAGGTGACATCACGATTGCAAGAGAAATCTGCCTGGCCTGCGGTTACACAGACATGCGCAAATCCATTGATGGACTGGCGGCTGTGGTTGAGCAGCAATTCAACCTGAATCCATTTCAGCCGGCGCTGTTTCTGTTCTGTGGAAAACGTTGTGACCGACTGAAAGCACTTCTCTGGGAAGGCGATGGTTTTGTGCTTCTCTATAAGCGTCTTGAAAGCGGAAGGTTTCAATGGCCAGGGACACAATCCGAATGCCGTCCGATCACCTGGCAGGAATTCCGCTGGCTGATGGAGGGGCTCCAGATAAAACAAAAAAGTGCTATCAAACCGGCTCTTCCAGCAAGTTTTTGCTGACAGTAAAAGTGCCGCGAGCCCTTGTATTTACTGGATTTTTCAGCATTTTGTGGTATAATTATCTCATCAAAAACAGGTGAGGAAAGCCACAAATGAATGAAAAAGATGCGTATATCATGCACCTTGAAAACACCATAAAAGACCTGCAGAATCAGGTCAGCAGCCTCACCGAAATGATCATGCTGCTCCGTAAGGATAAGTTTGGTTCTTCCAGTGAGAAGCCTCCAAAGAATGAGTTCCCCGGGCAGCTTTCTTTATTTAATGAGGCTGAAGTGGAAGCAGATCCATCTGCATCTGAACCGATCACCCGTGATGTGAAAGGCTATAAACGAGTCAACTCTAAAACCAGGCGGGAAGAACTGATCAAAGATCTTCCGGTTCGTGAGGTTCCATGTGAATTATCTGATTACGAAATGTTCTGTGAACAGTGCGGAACACCCTTGAAGCCTCTGGGAAAGGAAACAGTACGTGAAGAACTGGAATACATTCCCGCACAGTTACGTATTGTACGCTATGTCAGATGGACTTATGAGTGTCCGAAATGCAAGCATACGGACAAATGCTTTATCAAAAAAGCACCTGCACCAACTTCTCTGATGAACCATTCACTGGCTTCTCCCAGCTCAGTGGCACAGGTCATGTACCAGAAATACGTAAATTCGACACCGCTCTATCGTCAGGAAAAGGAATGGGAACAGCTTGGGATATCTTTAAGCCGGGCAGCTATGGCGAACTGGATTATCCGCTGCGCAAAGGATTACCTGATCCCTGTTACGCAACATCTCCGGAAGCTGCTCCTTAAGCGGGATATCGTCCACTGTGACGAGACACCGGTGCAAGTCCTGAAAGAGGACGGTAAGAAGCCACAGACGAAATCTTATATGTGGCTGTACCGAACCGGTAATGATGACAGGGCGCCGATTATCCTCTATGATTATCAACCATCCCGAAACGCAGAACATGCCGTGACATTCCTTAAAGATTTCAAGGGCTATGTTCATTCGGATGGATATCAGGGCTGCAACAAACTGAAGGACATCACAAGATGTGGCTGCTGGGCCCATCTGAGAAGAAAGTTTGTTGAGGCTGTCCCGGCAAAGAAATCCGAGGGTGCTCCCTTAACAGCAGCTGAGATCGGTCGGGATTATTGTAATCAGCTCTTTAAAATCGAAGAGTCTCTGAAAGGCGTATCTGCTGAATCAAGATATCTGCAGCGTCAGGAACTGGAAAAACCAGTCCTTGAGGCTTTTTGGTGTTGGCTTGAAAAAGTACAGCCCCTGCGGGGATCTGCTTTAGGAAAAGCAGTCACCTATGCGCAGAACCAAAAGCCATATATGGAAAACTATCTCTTGGACGGAAGACTTTCCATATCGAATAACGCAGCTGAAAACGCCATCCGACCGTTTACGGTTGGCAGAAAAAACCGGCTCTTTTGGGCCACCCCGAAAGGAGCAAAAGCATCGGCTGCTGTATATAGTCTGGTTGAAACCGCAAAAGCAAACGGACTCAACGTATACACATATCTGGAATATCTTCTTATGTACATGCCCGATTCCGATTGGCAGAATTATCCGGATGTCCTGGATGCACTGATGCCATGGGCGCAGGCTGTACAGGAAGAATGTAAACAGTAGAAACTCAAGGGCGGGGATTATACCTCGCCTTTTGTTATTAATCAAGGCACTCTGTTATTGAGCGCTTACGAATGAACCCCCTTGCATAATTACGTCATTGAAATCAATTAACTTTTGTTTTACGTCGTTTATTGTTTTTCCCAATATAGCAAGTTCATTGTTTTTTGTTGTGAATATCGTACTATTAATTGTTGGCGTTGTGGATACGCCATGTTATGTGTTTGTGTAGAACACATTTCATACCATGTGGAGTGGCATTTTTATTTTATGTATGCTATAATTAGGAAAAATGTAGGAGATGAAAATATGTTATGTTATTGTGATAAATGTGGTAATATATCAGATTGGTCAAAACCAGAAGAACATAAATGTTATTGTTGCCAAAATTCCCCTTTAAAACCTATACCGAGAGAATATATAGATAATTTCAGATGGCGTGATGGGAATGGTAAGCAAGCGTTTATAGAAGAAGTTGTCAAAAAATCACCAAATCTTGATCTGTATCTTTTTGAACACAAAGATGAAATTATACAAGCTAAAAATGATGATATGAATGCTAAAATGGCTATTGGCAGAGCGGTACTAAATGAACAATCAAATGTACCAAAGTGTCCGACATGTCAATCTACTAATATACAAGCAATTGGCGGAATAGAACGTGGATTAAGCATTATTGGATTAGGATTGTTTTCTAAAAAGATAAATAAATCATTTAAATGTAAAAATTGTGGATATACATGGTAGAAGTTTTTTGGATTATTTACTAATAAAGTTGATAGAGCATTTTTAAAATGGTTAAGTAATTTAGTTATTTCAGGTTTTATATGCAATTAATATCTCCGTTCCATCCACTACGGCTAGGAGAAATCCTTGCGTTATCCCGTTTTTTTCTATGCTCATCTGCATAGATGCCATAAGAAACGGAAGAGCAGCATCACTCTTTTGGTTTTACCCAGTCACGGGCAAGTTTTTCTTCTTGGTATCGAGTACCTCTTACAAGCCTTCCGACTCAAAATCGTTTATACTCTGTGAACAGTTCCATATCTGGTTGAACAGACTTAGGGATTCCGCTGCTGATCGGTGGTTTAGTCTTTTTCTAAAGACCTGTCATTTAGCGTTTCCGCATATGACCTGCCGTATGTTTTTTTGCCATTACTGGCATCCTTTTCGGAGTGCATTCATGCTCACCGTTTCCAGTCACGTTGTAGTGTCTGGAGTACTGCTTTGCCGGCTTTGGCAGAAAGGAACATGTCTTCTATGGATGTTGTAAATCCTTCGGTGGTCAGTTCGCCGTTTTTACAGGTTTTGGCGTAGTTGATGATACGTTGGTCAACATCCTTCATTTGTTCGGCTAATGCGTCTACGCTGAGTTGGGAGTTGTTGAATGCTTTTTTGAATGCATCAAACTGGGATAATACTTCTGGTGGTAAGATGTTGTTTGCGGCTTTGGTACTGAATAGGGATGAGAAGGCACCGGTTTCGCCAAATAGATTACCATTCTTAACATTTTTTTCAAAATCATTCCATTTTTTTTATTTTAGGTATTTTATTTCCTTGTATAGCAAGTTCTTTGTTTTTTGTTTCGAATATCGTACTATTGAAAGGTACGTTGTGGAGATATACTATGAGTTGTTGAGGAATGTAATTTTTATACTATGTGTAGTGGTATTTTTGCTTTGCATATGCTATAATTTAGAAAAATTCTGAGGTAAATAAGAATGGGAAAAGTAAAGTACTGTGAAAAATGCGGAGATATTGGATATATTTTATTTCGTAAAAGATGCAAAAACTGTGGAATCTAATTAAAAATATTACCAGAAGAAATGAAACAAAAATATAATATTTTTAATGATAGTTGGTCAGATATTGTATTACAATTACACGGTTTTTCTAATAATACCATTATTGGAACCATAAATGATGAACTTATATTAAGAGAAGAACTAATTTCTCGAACAAATAATTTTGTTATGAATGAATTGGCTAATAGTCCAATATTTTCTATAGAAGCATATCATTCTCAAATAGCGAAGCAGTATGAGTCTAATGAAGAACTTGCAGAGTTTCATTATACACAAAGCCTTGAGCGACAAGCAAAAAACCTCGCCCAAATGCAAAAAGAAAAGGACAAACAAAATTGTATTCCCAGATGTCCCATCTGCGGTTCAGCCAATATCAATAAAATATCTATTGGCAGCCGGGCAGTCAAAACCGCGGCATTTGGTGTTATCGGGGGAGTAGATGACGCGGGAAAAACTTATAAATGTGGAAATTGTGGCAGTAAGTTTTAGATAATCATATTCTCATCCTTTTAATTGAAATACTAACTTGGAAGTTTGTACACAAATAGAAAATTTACTGTGTAGCGTTTATTTGTTTATGTACAAATTTATTTTCGTACTATACTACCTCATATAATTATAGCTTGTCTCCGTTCCCTCCACTACGGCCAGGAGAAATCCTTGAATTATCCCGTTTCTTTCCATACTTATCTGCATAGATGCCATAAGAAACGGAAGAGCAGCATCACTCTTTTGGTTTTACCCAATCATGGGCAAGTTTTCTTTCTTGGTATCGAGTACCTCTTACAAGCCTTCCGACTCAAAATCGTATATACTCTGTGAACAGTTCCATATCTGGCTGGCCAAAATTAGGGATTCCGCTGCTGATTGGTAGTTTAGTCTTTTTTAAAGACCTGTCACTTAGCGTTTCCGCATATGACCTACCGTATGTTTTCCTGCCATTACTGACATCCTTTCGGAGTGCATTCACGCTCACCGTTTCCGGTCACGTTGTAGGTATATCCAAGCCGAGAATGATCTTTGTATCGTTTTGAATTGGCAAATGTGATCATCCTTTCTTTTTTTTATTTTGACAGGAAGTTATAAAAACTTACTTTCACAGCCAGAGTTTGAGCAAAATGAATAAAATAAGGGGTGGCTTGTCACTGCATTGGAAGCCCGTTTTTATTCATTTTGCTCAAACTCGTACTCTAAAATCCGGTTTTGTAATGCCTGTTTCCACTCCCTCACTGGTGGAAATCTGCCAGAGTATTCATGCGTTCATTGACGGGATCAATCTGCGTCTCGATGCCATATGGGATGAATACAAAAGAGACGAGGTGATCAATCTCGTCTCTTTGTTTATTTATATGAAAATATTTACCTGTAAACGAAAAAACATCCCATATCTGGAATGCCTTTCTACCAAAACCCTGTGGTGGACAACATTACAGTTGCCTTACATCCTCATGCACCGTATAAGGGAAATTACTTGGTAAAGTAAATATAACATACCATATTAGTAATGTCAAGCATATCATATTTTATTCATCTAATAAGAGTTTTGTGTCATGATTCGTTGAAAAGTCAAAAATTTTTCCGCCGCAAACGTATGGGAGTAGCATCTTTACTGTTTCAATGCTGGTTTGATCATGTTTTTCAAGATTTCTATAAAAGGTATTTGAAATAAAATCAATTAATTGAATCATAGAATGGTTTTTAGAATCCGTATATTTTACACTAACACTATTACATAGGGGATTCAAAATCGTAAAATGTTGTTCTAAATATTCGTCCAATGTATATTTTGCATCAGTGGAGATGTTTTGTTCATCTATCAGAATCCTTAGATTTCTTGTGTTTTTGGCGTATTTACTATAATGTCTGAACATATTATCCAAATAGAGCTGTAAAATATAATTAAATGTTCTGGCGTGATTTTTTATGAATGCATCAGTAGTATAATGATTATCTAAAACGATGATTCCTAATTCAAAATCATTTGCACAATTTCGGATAATACGCTCATAAATGGATTTCTTTTTTGTTTCTGACAATTTACTCCCTTTTATTTCTCCATTACTTTCTAACATTTCTTTATACTTTGGGTTTTGTATTAAAGAAGCAATGCCCTTCTGAAAATATCTTTTGAGTCTGCCAAATTTTCGTGTAAATAGAATAGCAATAACAAAATATCTGTTAGATGAAATGTTGGTTTTGGTTATGCTGCCGGATTCATCGATAAACATGGATAAATCTAACTTTTCCATTTATAATCTCCTTGTAATATATGGAATTATTTGTTATATGAACAATAAATATATTATATTACAAAAATGGAGAAATTTCTATACAAATATCATATTTAATATCTTAAGTGTTGTTTTTCAACATAATTTTTCAAATATAGCATAGAAATGGTCAAAATTTTCAAAACCCTTCCCTCAATTTCTGCCGATAAGCTTCTCCGATGATCTCCATGGATATTTCCACCTCGCCGTTTTCCAGGCCGTTTTCTTTCAGTATTTTTTCATATTTTTCGTATATGTGAAGACAGTGTTTGAAACTGTCCTTATTGCATGGTTTTCCTTCGGATACGTTTGTGGCGAAATTGTTGATTTCCCAGCGCATATCATCAATTTCTTTTTCCACGAACATACGTGTGAGTTTCTTGATATCGTTTGCGATCTCTTCATCCCGTTTGTCTGACCGTTCCATATCCTGGACGTGTCTTTCCTGTAAAACGGAAAGGTTATGAGCTGTCTGCATTAACAGCTCATGTTCTTCCCGGCGTTTGCGCATCCATTTGGTCTCCAGGCCGAGTTTGCCGATGACCCATTCCAATAAGGAAACGGTCATTTTAGCGCCGATCAGGATAACGAATACAGAAAGAAATATGGATGAGAAATCGAGTTTGGTCAATTCTAATATTTCGTTCATTACCTGGGACATTGCCTTTCTATCTTGTAATTTATCTGAATTGTAATATATTTGACGGCAGTATATGCCGGGACCGGCCGATGCGGGCCGGATACCCGGCGGCTGCTGTTGAAACGAACGGCGGTTTTTACAAAAGCGCCGTGTCGCAGATCATATTCATATCTACGTTTCCGGTTATGCCATCGACGGATCCTTTTGAAGAATACTGCCACATGCATTCTCCGACATTCGGTTTTAAATGTTCTTTTACGATGCCGGTATCGGCGGCGGGATATCGTGCGATCCAGAATCTGCATCCGAGGTTTTTGAGTTCTGCGGCATGATAGACGTTTTTGTACCAGTCCAGATTGGAATAAATATTGCAGGTGTATCCTGATTCGCGGCATGTATGGATATAGGTTCCGGCAATGGCGGTAACTTTATCTTTGCCGAGTTTTCTCTGCTCGGCCCATTCCAGATCCAGCCATATGGGGAGTTTCCGGCCGTTTAATTTGCGGATCATCGTATGGGCGGCGTTTCGGGCGTCCTCTTCGTTAAGGGCATAGGAAAATTGATATACGCCGAGGAGCCTGATGTCGTTTTGTATGGCGTTTGTGTAGTTTCTCTCAAAGGCGGAGTCCAGACTGCCGTTTTTGGTGACACCTCTTAAAACGGCGTAACGGATACCGGCGTTTTTCACGCGTTTCCAGTCGATCGTTCCCTGATAGGCGGAAACGTCGACCGCCGTCTGCGGTGATGTGTGCGCGGCATTTATGCAGTCTGCCTGTGCGCCGTTTTCAAGAGCCATGACGGCGTGGGAACCCTCTTTTAAGAAAATACCGCCGCGTTTGGCGTGGCTGTCGTCTGTCAGATATAAAGCCTTTGTATGAGCGGTAAATCTGCCTGTCGAGAGCAGGGCGGAGCGTAGATTGCGTGTTGTGCAGGCAGGGCTGATACGCAGTCCGGCCATAATGTAGCAGCAGGCGATAAGAGAGGAGCAGTCGCAGGCGCAGGGTGTTAATTCGGCGACGTTTTTATGTACTTTGAGCTGGTTATATAAAGTGAGGCGTTTGGACTGGTCGTAGCCGACGTTGTCGTTTCGGCAGATTGCCTCCATATAGGCTGCAGCAGTGTCAGCAATGGTCTGATCGGTGCATTCCAGGTAGTATTGCCATGGTTTGGCATACCACGTTCTGATGCAGACTTCTTTGCCGGTGGAGTCGCCGGGTCTGCCGCCGGAAACTTTTCCGTTTTCATCAATGGATGCGTGTCCTATTTTGATATGCATGGCTTACCTTCCTTCTTGTATTTTCATGGTCTTGGAGAGGTTGACGCAGGATTCGATCTTTAATCTTAACCAGTGATCGAAGGAACCGTAGACTTCTTCAAGAATCTCTTTCGTGTTTTCGGATATCAGCTTTAACGCTTCTGCGTAAGCCCGCTGAAAGGCTTCTTTTTGTGCGGCTTCATCGAAGCGTCCGTGGGCTTTCAGGGTTTCTGTGTATGTTTGGTTAACATAAAGTACGGCATCCATAACATCGGACAGAGCGCCTTTGACGATGCCATCAAGAATTTCGCTGTGTGTAGCGTCGGCGATGATGTCGCTTTCTTCGATTTTGGTCTTGATAAGATCGATTGCGTATTTTGTAACAACCGGTAAAATAAGTGTTAAGAAAATGTATAAAACGTTGTGCAGCATTTGAGAAAATTCCATGTTTTACAGCTCCTTATGGTAGAGTTTCCTCATCTTCCGACAGAGAAAATGGGATATTGTTTTCGTGTATGTCTGTTTCCTGCCCTGCAGATCTGGTATCACAGATTTTAATACCGGCCAGTCCGATCAGTTCTGTTCCGAAGAAGGCGTATACGCATGTCGTAAGGGTAGGGCTGAGCTCGGTCATCGTGTATTTTTGTAAAAAAACTGCCGCGACCGTATAGGAAACGATCGCGGCAATGGACAGCAGGACAATGAATTTATTAAATTGTATCGTAAACCGGAACGGAAAAGACAGTCTGCGGATTTCCCTCTTTAATTTCCGCTCTTTGCATTTCATTTGTGCAATTTTGTATTTCCGGTTCAAGATTCTCATGGTTTCTTCATGAGACTGATAATTTCTGAGTAAAAGCATTGTTCACCACATGTTTTCTTTTTTGAGTTAGTGTAGATTTCTAAGAAAATCGACACATGTCTGCAGGGTTTTGCAGACATATGCCAATTCTTCTTCCGTTTCCGTACCGCCGAAACTGAATCTGATGCAGCTGTGCATGTCTTCTTCATTCATGCCGATGGCAAGGAGGGCGGCAGGCGCTGACAGGTTTCCGCTGTTGCAGGCGGATCCCGTTGATACCTGAATCTGTTTCATGTCAAGAAGCATCATCAGGGATTCGCCTTCTACGCCGCAAAAGCACATGTATAGATTATGCGGAAGCCGGTTTTGCATCGGACCGACTAAGTAACTGTCAGGAATATGATGGAGGATATAGTCATATACGTAATCTCTGCCATGAGAGTTGACGGCGGTATAATCGTAGGTTCTGACGGCTTCTCCAATGGAGGCGATGCCCAGAAGATTTTCCGTACCGCCGATCAGTCCGCTTTCCTGGCTTCCGTAGATTAGAGGTTTTAAGGTGATGCCCGGCTTTTTCCACAGGATGCCGATTCCTTTAAGCGCATGGAGTTTGTGGCCGCTGAACGTTAAGAGGTCAACGTTGTCCTTCCATAATGCCATGTCGACCGGATAAGAGGGAATATAGCCGGTAGCATCAACGATTAAGAGTCCGTTATGTTTATGAACGATCGTGCCGATGGCGATGACGTCATTCACGGCGCCGATCTCCGAATTGGCCGCTTCGATACAGACGAGCGGCGTTAGGGAGTTGTGATGTGTCAGAATATGGTCCAAAGAGGATAAATCGATTCTGCCGACGGGATCTGTTTTGAGAGGCGTATGGCAGACACAGGATTCACAGGCTCTTAACATGGATTTATGGGCGGTCGGAGAGTAGAAAACTTCGTACCGGTTCCGTTTCGGATCGTCACAGGTCAGGCCCTTTACGGCCAAAGTATTGCCGGCGGCCGCAGAAGGAGTGAAGTAAATTTCCTGCGGGCCGGCATTGAGAAACCGTGCAGCGCACAGGCGGGATCCTTCTATAATCTGTTTCGCCTGTGCACCGACGGAGTGAAGAGAGGAGGGGTTGCCGTAAACGGCAAGCAGGGAGGATAAATAAATCTGCATGGAATCGGACAGTCCGGTAGTCGCTGCGTTATCGAGATAGATGTTTTTCATTTGTTTCATATTGCTTTACTTAGCTGTGCCTTTCTCTTAACCTGCAATATTTGTGTCTGTGCTTAATGACTCGCGGTAAGCGATTGTGTCGCGGATATATTTTTCCGCGCACTCTTTTGAGCAGGCAAAATTGCGCCAGCGGAATGTATTGGAGTGGGACTGACAGTAAGAACATGCTTCGTAGGCTTTTCCGCATATGCGGCAGTGCATTTTCTTTTTCATCGCATTTTAGTCAAAAAGAACGAAGTCCCAAAGATCGCTTTTGCCGGTACAGAGGCTGGGCAGAGAAGAAAATTCGAAGCCGAGCGTCGTCGGATCGGAACCGCCTGTAATATCGAATGTGCCGTTAAATTCGGCTCTGTCAATGATGATCTGTCCATGGAAAAGATTGTCACAGCTGTCCTGGCAGGTTACATCGATGAACAACTGCAGCGTCTTGCCGTAATGGCTGGCGTCATTGGAAATTTTCGTGCCGGTTACTTCGGCATCATAGAAGGCGATTACTTCCGTACCGTCTTCCACGTCGCCTGCAAAGAAGGTGATCTCTTTGGTATCGGGATCGTAGGAGAATTCACCGGCTGCGGGTGTGCCGCTTGTCTGTGTGAGTCTTTCTCCGCCGGAAATATAAGCGTTATTTGTGTCTCTGATATAGATCGTACCGATCTCGTTGCCGACTTCTCCAATGGCTGTTTCGCTTGTAAGAGCCTTATTACCGGATACGGTAATTGCATCTGTGTATCTGATGACATGCTCGCCATCGTTGATTTCGGCGCCGAGCATAGCGGCCAGTGCGCCGCCGGATAACATACCGTTGGTACCTTTACCGGTAACCTTTTTACTCTTTTTCAAAGAGCTGATGATCCTGCCGCCTTTACCTGTAATGTCGGCTTTTTCTTCCTCATGGGATAATGTGAAATCATTCAGTTCGTCGAGGATCATGTCCAGGCTGCCGTTTGTCCGGTCAAAACCTGTGATCTGGTCATAAGATGTAATTGTAAACTTATCAATATTCATTGATAGTCCTCCTTTGTTGATATTATTTATTTGATATCCAGGAAAGAGCGTCTTTGCTGCTCATTCTGGAAGTATCCACGGTTCCCGCATAGACACCGATCATCGTGTTGTCGAACACGATCTTATGCTGTATCTGCTTAAAACTTTGGTTGAATCTGTAAATAGACAGGTTCATGCATGTGTCATAGTCATATGGAAATTCGCATGTGTTCACCAGGGCGGTCACCAGTTTTTCCAAATAAGGTTCCGATTTTTTCCCGGCGTTCCGTTTTTGCTTTTTGCGTTCTTTTTCCAGAAGATATTTCCGCGCTGCTGCATTGCCTGGTTTTGATTTTACTTTTTCCAGCAGATTTATTTTTCTGATCATATCGGCCAGGTCATTGTATACGTTTTCGTTTATTTCGATACGGCTGGCAGGACTGTAGATGATTTCCTTCGCGTTCTCATCCTGATACAGTGCAAAATCAGATACATACAGATCGCCGAACAATATGGACAGATCTGATCCGGCATATACGGGGAAGAGCATTTTGAACAGTTCATAGTCCGTTATGGACGTATAGTCGATTCCCAGATCGTCTAACTGGACCATGTACTGAAAGGGAGTGGCGGTAAGAGCGGAGACGATGCCGTAGTAGGCGGCTTCGTCTTCCAGTATCTCACCGACCGTAGGGATTCTTACCGTTAAACCGGGAACGATCGTAACGGAAGATGTATTGAGCAGACATTTATTTTTTTTCATTTTGGGGCCTCACTTTGAAAATGAACAGGCAGCGGTCATGACTTGGCGCGGTATGGCTTTTCCACATGTCTATACATAATAAGCAAAATGGGAACGTGTGTTCGGAAACGGCTTAAAATGAGGCGTACGGCGTATTTCAAAAAAGTCTAGTGATTGTTCTTCCACCAGTTCCGTTTGGCTTCGAGGCGCTTTTTTTGTTTGCAGGAATCGCAGTAGCGGGTATTCTTTCCGGTCTGTCTGATCAGTCTTTGGCATTCGCTGCAGCGGATGAATCTGTCCTGACCGGTGAAATACAGATATTCGTATCCGAGTTCTCTGAAATCTTCTATGTTCAGAACGGGTTTTCCGGACATATCAATGAAGTTGACTTTCATATTGAGGTTATCGTTTTTATTGGAAAAAGAGATCATGCCGCTACTCTCAATGTCATTTAAATATAGAAATTTGTCTTTTTTGTATTTCACGGTCACGCGTGCACTCTTATAGAGTTCCCGGATGTCGGTATTGACCCAGCCGTCGTTGTTTTCTGAAATCATATTATAAAGTTTGGCATAGCATAACATCGTAAAAAGCAGTTTCTGATATTTGACAGGCCCGATCGAAGCAATCTGCGTAAGTTCCGGGCGGGTAATGCCGACAGAAGCAATTTCCTGCAGCGGGTATTTGACGGTCTTTGCCGCAATGTCTTCCAAAATATCTTCCCAGGAAGCGGCATTATAATTTTTATAATGCCGCTCCATGAATTCGTTTAATTTCATAAAAGTTTCTTCTTTATTCAGTTTTTCTTTCTGCCTGTAGTATTTTCCCATAAGAAAGAGTGAGGCGGCCGGCCTGGCGCCGATCTCGCCTGTCTGTATGATATACCGGGCCTGTTTGGTTTCGTTTAAGATAACTGGCATTTTTCGTCCTCCGTTTTGATTTTTGCTGTCCGCATCGTAAAATGCAGTCCGTCATATTCGATTTCGCCGTTTTCATCTAAAGAAGGGTAGGATATCATGTAGTCGTTTCGCCTTAAAAGGTTTCGAATGAATAGATCTCCGCAGATGTCCCAGGCGAATTGTTTGCTGGAAGCAGATTTGGCATAGCACAGATCCAGCACGATATTGCAGAGAATATCTTCATTGGGGCATTGTTCCAGACATTGTCTTTTGAACGCTTCTTTTAAAAGATATTTCTGCATCTGTCTGTCTTCCGATTTGATCCGTTCCGATCCGGCATACTGCATATAAGCGGACAGTTCGCGTTTATAAAGATCGTATATTTTCTGTATTTTGGCATATAACGGTTTGGTATAGGCAGCGCTGCTTTTTAATATGGAATAGTCAAATCCGTCGGCTTCCCACAAGTCCGTCTGTCCGAAAATCTCTTCGATCCGCCAGCAGATCTTATTGATCGTGCACGGTGCGGTTCCGAGGGGGATGTTTTGCAGATAACAGTTGATAAAGGTCTCTTCTTCCGGCGTTTTAAGATCTTTGGCCAGCAGTTCATCCAGGGTCATGCGAAAGCGCAGCAGAGATTTCTCGTTGGTTTTTTTGTTGTATTCTTTCATTTTAGCTTTTTCTGCCGGATAGATATATTGCATGAAATAAGGTTTCTTATCGGCGGTCAGCTTTCTGTTTAACCAGTTCTCTTTTTTCTCGGCAGCGCTCTGGCCGTTACGAATCTGGCTGGAAATCCGGTTGCACCATTTTGCCGGCATTTCTCCCGCTTCGATTCCTTTGGTTTTGTCGATCTGATTCTGCTGATAGAGCTGTCCGCATTTGATGCGGTAGTCAAGTATCCGGTATTCCCGGCTGTTTTTGGCATATCTGGCCTGCACTTCGAACATGGAAGTGATTTTATTGGTCACCTCGCCGACTGCGTTGCCGAAACTGTTTATATTGGAACGTACGATGTCGTCTTCGGAAGGAATGCACTTGGGCGCCTTACGCTGTACGCAGGAGATAGCCGGCAGTTCGACCGTATTTTTTATCAAAAGCGGAAAAGAAGTATTGATCACGCAATCGCCGTCCTTGTCAAAGCCGTTCATAGCGTCGGCGCAGGTATCCCAGCTGTTGAAAATGGTCGGTGTGGTCATATATTGATAAAAATCATCCATCTGATCATTATGTACAACGTTAAGCAGCCGTATATTATTGTGTGAAGTCATCGGTGCACGAAAACTGACGATTTTTGCAACGCCTTTATCGACCCAGTATTTTGAATAAATCTCTCCGGCCTTCAACAGTCCGGTCACCTTCAGGCCGCACATGGACTGGCAGAGAGAGTAGGGATCGCCGGAAACGAAGGAGTAATTGGCCGGTACGTTTAAAACGCCGACTTTGGCGTCGTCGATCCTTTTACGGATCATGGCAAATAGCTGGCTTTTTACATAGGGATCGTTTCTCATTTCCGGTTCGATCATCAGTGCCGTGGCAAATGAACTGTCCAAATGACCGATATTTTTCTCATTTAAACCGATGCCTTTGGTATAGAGTATGGTCTTTACAGGATCGTCTGAAAGAATATCCTGTATTTCGCTGACTGTCGGCGCGATCAGTTCTTCGATCTGTTCGTCCGTAAATTCATAGCTTTGCAGAAACTGATAATTCATGGTTCTGACATGTTCCAGTTCTTCGGCGGAAGACTTGGTAATGGAATATGTATAATGATTTTTCCTGCAGTTTTCCAGATAGTCTTCCATGGAATCGTAGGAATCCCACAATTTGAGCATGGACTGTGTCAGGATCAGTTCTATGTCCTGTATGTTACGGGTGTTTCCCCATACGTCGGTGATCGTTTCGACATGATGTTCTCTGGCAAATTTCCGGAAATCGACGGGGAATACAGCGCCTTTGCAGAAGGCATTTCTGATCACGCATCCCGGAAGCAGGAAGTTTTCGCCGATCTCTTCGCCCCATCGCTGCATTAACGGCGGCATGGCGAGACCGTATCCGTCGCTGTCGTTTAAGGCGATGTCTTTATTTTTGATATATTTCATGCGCGGCTGTTTTAAACCGGTATCGTCCAGTTCGATGATATCTGATTGAAAATGAGTAATGCAGTCGGGTACGACGGCGATTCCTTCCGGCATGGAGACCGGTGTGGAGGAACTGCATGTCAAAGCGTAATAAGCTTCCAGTTTCGCGGGTGTAAACTGCATATTTTTGTTCCTGCCGTTGTCCATGCGTCTTTTCAATTCGGGAAGCAGCGTTTCGTTTACAAATACGATGGTGTTGTTTTTGACGCCGCCGGTCGTAGCGAGCAGCCGCCTGTATGTCGTGCCGTTAATCTGAAAACCGCTTTTATATAGTTTCATATAATCTTTGGTGGTATCGATCACGACGCAAACATAATCTTTCTGAAACAGATGATCGTCCAATTCGGCATATAGTTTTCTGATCTTGGGTCGTGAGAAAGCAAGATCCTTTATCATCTGCAGTTTTTTGATCTGTGCTTTCATATCGGCGATATGGACGCTCATATCGCTGACTTCATTTAATTCGTCGATAAAGCGCATCATCTGGCTTTCGTTCAGCGCGATCAGCTCCTTGTTTTCCCGTGCCTGGCTTATCGTCAGCGTCAGATGCCATTTGGCTCTGCGCAGACGGGAAGAGTGGATCTTGAAAACATATCTTTGGGATGTTAAATGTCTGCTCAATTCTTGTCTCCTCCTTCATTTTTGCTGCAATGTGCGTCAAATCTTGCATCGTTTGCAATCCTTGCGGCGATATTTCCGCACGCATGATTTGTATTAAAATCCGAAGGATAAAGAATGCCTCCGAATTTGGTGTGATCCGGTCCGTAATGATTTGTCTCGTAAAAGTTTTTTATCATTTGTTCTGCTGTGTCTCCTTTTTTTTAAAATTTGGTATCCGGCAGTCTGGTGATCATGCTGTGAGCTGTCAGGACTGTCTGCTGTTTCAGGCTGCTGTTATATATTTCTCCATTCGTATCTGCATTTTTTCATTTTTTGAATGCAGATTAAAGGACGGTTTTCCAGGCGTTAAACTTTACGATGGCGGATAGATCAGCATTTGAAGCTGTCCTGTTTAATGGACATGAAAAGCATTATGATTAGTTAGAAAAAGAAAATAAAAATCAGAACAGACGTTCGAAAATACCATTGACAAATCAGAACATATGTTCTATACTAATGATTGCAGGATACTTGGGATTGACAGAGCCAAGTGATGCACAGACAGAAGAAAACGGGGGGATTACTATGGAACAGATATTGCATTTATATTATGAAGACAATGCCCGGAAGCTGCATAGAACAGTGGATAAAATTTTAAGAAAATACGGCGGACTTTCGGATAAGGATAAAGATGATTTTTATTCTCTTGCCAATGAAGTCTTTGCGGATGCGATCAGGCGTTACGATCATGAGCAGTCTTTTGACTCGTTCCTGCATACATGCCTGTCCAATAAGATCAAAACGGAGATAACGAAGAGAAACCGCGAGAAACGGAAAGCGGACAGGATATCCCTATCCCTGGATATGCCGGTCGATGGTGACGTAAATACAACTTTGGCGGATCTGATACCGGATGAGAGGGATATCGAACAGGAGATCCTTGAAAAAGACGAAGAAAAATACAGCAGGAAAATGCTTTTATATCTCAGCAGGCTTTCCGCTGTCCAGAAAGAGGTGCTCAGACTGAGCATGTCCGGCTATCTGCCGGGAGAGATCCGGGAGAAACTGCATATGAGCACGAAGCAGTATGCCGATTGCTGTGCGGCGATTCATTCTTATAGAAATATTTCTATCTTATTTTAAGATGTTCAAAGATTCTGTTTGAAAGACCGCAGTGAATGACAAAAGAGAAAGGAATGGGTATGAATATGGCAAGACCACGGAAACAGACATATACGTTGAAAATGTATTTGGATAAGATTAAAGATGGTGATATCGACAACAATGCAGATGTGCAGAGGAAAATGGTCTGGAGCAAAGAACAGATCAATGAGCTGATTGTGACCGTTCTTATGGATGAGTATATCCCGCCGATCATTCTGGGAGAAGAAAGCAATTCGCAGCTGCACATTGCGGATGGAGGCTGCAGGAGCGCGGCTTTAAACAGTTTCCGCAACGGGACGCATAAGATTACGGCATCGATAGAAGACTCCGTTATTTCGTACAAAAAGAAGACGAAGGATAAAACCGGGAATATCATATGGGAAGATGCCGTCTTTGACATCAAGAATAAAACATATGCCAAACTGCCGGAAGAACTGAAAAAGAAATTTGATGAATACCAGATAGAAACCGTGATCCATGAAAACTGCGACAGCCGGAAAATATCCAGATATATTAAAAGATACAACAATCATGTCGCGATGAACACGGATCAAAAAGCATTTACTTATATTGACCGGTTTGCAGGGTATGTCCGTAAAATTCTGGACAGCAGGTTTTTCCTGGATTATAGTGACTATTCGGAAAATGACAAAACAAAAGGGACCGTTGAACGGATCGTATTGGAATCCATTATGTGTACCAATCATTTTGATCATTGGAGAAAACAGCCGAAAGCAGTCTGTAAATACCTGAACAGTAATGCAACGGAGGAAGAATTTGCGAGATTTGCGGACGATATCCGCAGACTGGAAGCGGTTATCACAGATGATGTGAAAGATATCTTTAATAAAAAAGATTCTTTTATCTTTCTGACATTGTTTGACCGGTTTACCGGGCTTGGAATCGATGACAGGAAATTTATTGCTTTTTTAAGAGTATTTAAAACAAAACTCAGGAACACGAAACGCAGCGAAAGAGGGATGCTGTTTGACGAGATCGACAGAGACTGCAGTACGAAAGATAAAACGGTCATTGCGTCGAAATTAGCCATGTTGGAGAAACTGATGCGGGAATTTTTAGGGATGCGTGTTGAAGAAAAGAAACCTGATACGAAGAAACGGCCGGTTACGGCGAAAGAGATTATCGCAGAATACATTGACGAGGATGTGGCAGATGAAGATATGGAGCTGTTTGAGATTATGGCCAACGATATATCGGAAGCGATAGAGGATATCGATTCATGGTTTTTATCGGAGGAAAACAGACCTTCTTTTGTCGCACTTGTCGGATATGCCGTTAAAGAAGATATTGACAGGCCGTTAAAAGAATGGCTGTTCGCATATGAACGAAGCGGATCGCCGCTTTCAGATCAGAAACAGAACTACTTACATATGAAAGCGGATTTTGAACGGTTTCTATCCGCAGATTGCAAAATGCCCTGTTACCGGTAAAGGGAGATTATCCTGTAGATGCAGCCGGAAATTAGAAGCGGAAAGACTGCAGTTTATCATGTTATTTGACATCTTACCGTGTCATAAAGACCTCTCACCGTTTTTTCCTTGTCAAAGCAGCCATGCAAATCTATGATAAGGCCAGACGCAGGAACAGTCGGAAAATGCGTGAAAGAAAGGGTGAAGGAGGAATGCATGTGGAAACGGTAATTGAGGTCACACATTTCAAAAAGTATTTCAAAGATGTAAAAGCGGTAGACGATATCAGTTTTCAGATAGAAAAGGGGGAACTGTTCGGCTTTCTGGGAATCAACGGAGCGGGGAAATCGACGACGATCAATATGCTTTGCACTTTATATGCTCCGACGGATGGCGAAGCAAGGATATGCGGTCATATTTTGGGAAAAGAGGACGAACAGATACGCAGAAAGATCGGCGTTGTTTATCAGAATAATTGTCTGGACGATTCCCTGAGCGTAAAGGAAAATCTGTTTATCAGAGGAGCGCTCTATGAAAAACGTACGAGCCGCCTAAAGGAACGGGTATTGGATGTGTGCGGTATATTGGAGCTTGGCGAAGTGTACAATAGAAGATTTGCGAAACTCTCGGGCGGACAGAAAAGAAGGTGTGAGATTGCCAGAGCGCTTATGAATGCACCGGAAGTTCTGTTTCTGGATGAGCCGACGACCGGTCTGGACCCGGCGACAAGAAGGAATGTCTGGAAAAGTGTGGAGACGCTTCGAAAAGACAGAAATATGACGGTTTTTCTGACGACGCACTACATGGAAGAGGCGGCGAACGCTTCTTCCATCGCCATTATCGATGGCGGACGTATCAGAGAACAGGGAACGCCGTATGTGCTGAAAGAAAAATATGCAAAGGATAAATTGCTGTTAATGCCAAAAGAAGAACATCGTGCAGTGTTTTGGGAGAAACTGGAACAAGGTAAGAACGGGGGAATCCGCTTCTGCCGGCAGGAAGATCACGCGGTGGTCGAAGTGGAGAGCAGTATGTCGGCTCTGCCGGTTTTACAGCGATTCCAAACACTGCTAAGCGGATTTGAAGTGATACAGGGATCCATGGATGATGTTTTTTTGAATGTGACGGGTAAGACATTGGAGGGGAGCGTACAATGAAAGTAATATTGTGTTTATTTCGGAGAAATCTGCTGATCTTCGTGAGAGATAAAGGGGCCGTATTTTTTTCGATTTTATCGATGCTTATAGTACTTGGACTGATGATGCTTTTTTTAGGAGACATGAACAGTCAAAACATTGTGGATGCTTTAGAGCTGGCAGGCGGCGAAAGAGATCTTGTAAAAGATAAGGCAAACGCGGAATATCTGATACAGATGTGGACACTGGCAGGCATTCTCGTCGTGAATGCCGTGACCGTAACGATGACGGTGATGGGAAATATGATAAAGGACGAATCGGAAAAGCGGCTTGCAGGATTTTATATTGCGCCTGTAAAAAGAATACAGATCGCAATGGGATATATTCTGGCTGCATGGGCGCTTGGCATCATCCTGTGTTTGATCACGCTTCTTACGGCAGAGGGATATATGGCGGTTACAGGGCAGGAATTACTTCCTGTGAGCGCCTGGTTAAAGCTGACTTGTATGATCGTGTTGAATACGTTTGTTTATGCGTCGGTCGCTTATCTGACGGCGTTGTTCGTTCACAGCGAAAGTGCGTGGAGCGGTCTGCTTACGGTCGTCGGTACGCTGGTAGGATTTGTCGGGGGGATCTATCTGCCGATGACGATGCTGCCGGATACGATCGCAGAAATCTTAAAATATCTGCCGGTACTGCATGGTGCAGCCATGATGCGGGAAGTTTGTGTGGAGGAAGCGGTTGCGGAAACTTTTGCGGGAATACCGGAGACAGTAACGGATATGTTCCGGGAGAGCATGGGGATCAGCATTATCCTGCATGACAAAGAGATTACTTTTGCGGGACAGTTTCTGTATCTGGTGCTGTTAGGCCTTGCAGCGGCGGCAGTGTCCGCACTTATTTGCAGGAAAAGAGCGCTGCGTGACAGATAAATGTGTTATACTATTAGTTATAGCGGAATTTGATCATCAGAGTGTACTGCATTTAAATCTACAGCAACGTGAGGGAAAACGAAGCCGATGAAGATCATAATAGAAGATATCGGACCGGACGAGGAAGAAGAGATCATCATCCGGTGCAGGGAAGTGGACGAGCCTGTTTTGCAGCTTGTCAACGGCCTGAAACTGAAAAAAGAAAAACTGACAGTGAGAAACGCAGATAAGATATTGCAGATAGACCCTGGGGAGATCTATTACATTGAAGCGGTGGATAACAGAGTTTTTCTATATATGCGCAGCAGCGTGTATGAAACGAAACTGAAGTTGTATGAACTGGAGAGGCGCTTTGAGGGAACCGATTTCTTCAGAGTGTCCAAATCGGTGATCCTCAATCTGGCGAGGGTGGAAAATTTCTATCCGGGTTTTAACGGACGATTTGAGGCATTGATGAAGAACGGGGAGCGTGTTGCCATTTCCAGACAATATGTCCCCGCGCTGAAAAGAAAACTCAGTATTTGAAAAACAGGTTTAGAGTGATCATGACAACAGTAATTGGAGAAAGGTGTAATAAAGCGCTATGTTGGAGAAAATAAAAGAACTATTATATACGTTTTCCTGTGTCGTGACGGGCGTTCTTTTTGCCTGTGCCCTGTTTATAACGATTTTTCACAGGGATAACAGGATATCGGTTGCGGTTCTTTGGGAGATCCTGTTTACTTCTTTTGTCTGCACATGCGGGAATCTGCTGTATCCGTGCCGGGAAATTTCAACAAGACAGGAGATCGTCCGCCGTGTGCTGCATTATTTGTATATCAATGCAGTAGTATTTGGGTGTGCGGCGCTTTTTGGCTGGTATGACCTGAAAAATCTGAGAATGTCAGGTTTCATGTTTTGCTGTATTCTGCTTATTTTTCTGGTGGTTTCCTGGCTGGTGTGGCGGCACAGCAGTAAGGTATCTCAGGCTTTGAACAGTCAGTTAAAACGATATCAGGAGAAGAAAATAGAAGAAGGCGCCGGGTCTTGTCAGGAGGAGTCCTGATCGGAGGGGGCAAATCCGAAACCTGGAATATCCATAGATTCCAAATTCTGAAAAATCCGGTTGACAAACCGGAATGCCCTATGTATAATAATTTGAGTGTGGATAGGAGTCAGCTATGTTCATAAATTTAACCGATGTATTGACATCTGAGGACGAAGTGCTTACGATGCAGGTAGAAACGGAGATGACGGAAGTTTCTATCGGCAGAGAATCATTTCGGATTCTTGATAAAACGCCGGTACGTTTTACTTTTACCAATGTCGGTAAGAATAAGGCAGTAATCGACGGAGAGGCGGAATTTACTTTTGCCGTAAACTGCGACCGATGTTTGAAACCCATGGAAGAGAAGCTCACGATTCGATTTTCCAGAGAGGTTCATTCTCCCGATGCAGTTTCGGATTCGTATGATGAAGCGGATACAGAGGATGATGACCAGAATTTTATGGAAGGTTATCAGTTGAACGTAGAGGATTTACTGAACAATGAAATCATGATCAACTGGCCTCGGAAGGTACTGTGCAAGCCGGATTGTAAAGGAATCTGTATGCAGTGCGGCAAGGACTTGAATACAGGAGACTGCGGATGCGATTCATTCGTGCCCGACCCCCGAATGGCAGTGATAAAAGATATCTTTCATGCAAATAAGGAGGTGTAACAATGTCTATCTGTCCTAAGAACAAATCTTCCAAAGGAAGAAGAGATAAGAGAAGAGCAAACTGGAAAATGTCTGCTCCCACATTAGTAAAATGCAGCAAATGCGGCGCGCTGATGGTGCCTCACAGAGTATGTAAGAAATGCGGCACATACAACAAGAAAGAAATTGTTGCCGTTGACTAAATCATGGCAGAAAGCGCAGAGAAAATTGCAGATTGTACTGGCGGTATGAAAGTGCTCATAACATTGGCGGCAAAGCGCAATGTTGGGCACTTTTTTGTTTCAATGAATGGAGAAAACGGGAAGTCGTAACGGCGTTTTATAATATGATCGACGAAGAAGAACGACTGCAGAGCAGGCACGTGCAGGTGGAATTTCAAACGACTATGAAGTATATTCATGATTATTTAAAGCCGGGAATGCGCGTGTTAGAGATTGGTGCGGGAACAGGACGGTATTCGCGGGCCCTTGCCGATGAAGGCTTTGAAGTGGATGCGTTAGAGTTAGCCGGACATAATATTGAGATTTTTCACCGGAAAATGAAACCGGAGAACCCTGTCAGGCTGATACAGGGGAATGCCATGGATTTATCTGCTTTCCGACGATTTTCACTGGACGGCCAATGAGAACGATGCATTTGCCCTGATGCGGACGGATGAAATCCGTGCGCTTACAAACGGTGAAAACGTGGAGCGGATCAAACTGATAGCGTCCGATGGCGCTACAAGGTATATGGATGAAACTATAGATGCAATGAACGACGCGCTTTTTGCCGAATACTTCCGGTATCATCTGTCAGTCTGCGAAAGACAGGATCTGATCGGTGCTTCTAATCACGTGTTGGATATTTTAAGGAAAGCGTGATAAGGAAAGGTGGATTTTCACTTGCGCTGTAAAAATATAGTTGAAAGTATTCGCAGTGACGAATATAATATAATTAATGATTTCATAGATTCACGGGAGAGAAAAATGGAATACTTGACAACTAAGGAATTATCAGAAAAGTGGAAAGTATCACAACGTCGAATACAGATCTATTGCAAAGAGAACCGTATTCAAGGTGCAGTATTAAAGGGTAGTGTATGGCTTATACCAGAAAATGCAGAAAAGCCACAAGATCCACGAAAAAAGCATATTAAGAAATAATTATATGCGGAGGAAAATGGTGCTGTTAGCATTATAGATATATAATGCAGGAGGTAGAGCAATGTTAGCAGATGAAATAAGAGCAGGGGAATCAGCCAATATTGAATTTAAGATTGAAGTGCCAAAGAGAAGTGAAAAATATATTAAAAGTGTCATTGCATTTGCCAATACAGCAGGATGAAGATTATTGAAAGTTGGGGAACTGGTATTAAGAGAATGTTCAGTAGCTGTAGAGAATATGGAATCAGAGAGCCGGAATTACTTGAAATAGGGAATAGTTTCCGAGTCAATTTATACAGACCATCTTATAGTGAAGTTCCCCAAAGTTCACCAAAAAGTTCACCAAAAGACGTGAACCAGACACAACAAAAAATAATAGAGATGATTTTGGATAATCCCAAAGTGACACAAAAAGAAATGGCGGAGGAATTGAATATTACTATAAGAGCGGTTAAAAAGAGCATTAAAGAGATGCAGGAAAAAAATATTTTGGAAAGAATAGGTGGTGCACGAGGGGGATATTGGAGTCTATAAAGGTCATTTGCAAAGAATATAAGGGGGTGGCCTAACCTTACAGATCCCCTTGGGATCAACGACGGAATAGGTTGCTGGTCTACGCCTTGAACGGCACAGTGTTATTGACTTTTCCACTACGGTTTAGTATATTAGTAGAAGGTATTTAGACAAAAGGAAGGAATACGGTAACGGGTCATGGAAGAATATGTAAACGTAGCAGTAGACGCAATGGGCGGCGACAATGCACCTGGGGAGATCGTCAAAGGTGCGGTGGAAGCCATTCATGAGAGCAAAAAGGTAAAAGTCTATCTGGTAGGGAAAGAGGATGCGATCAGGGCGGAACTGACCGGATATACATATCCTGAAGAGCAGCTTACGGTCGTTCCCGCAAGCGAGATCATTGAAACTGCGGAACCTCCCGTTATGGCGATCCGTAAGAAAAAGGATTCTTCTTTGGTAAAAGCCCTTTACCTTGTAAAAGAGGGTACTTGTGACGCCTATGTGTCGGCAGGAAGCACAGGCGCATCATTGGTGGGCGGACAGGTTATCGTCGGCCGTATCAAAGGGGTGGAAAGACCGCCGCTTGCGCCGCTTATTCCCACAGCGGATGGCTGTGCGCTGCTTGTAGACTGCGGCGCCAATGTAGATGCAAGACCTTCTCATCTTGTGCAGTTTGCGAAGATGGGTTCTATTTATATGGAAAATGTCATGGGCGTGAAAAACCCGAAAGTAGCGATCGTCAATATCGGTGCGGAGGAAGAAAAAGGCAATGCGCTCGTAAAGGAAACCTTTCCGCTTCTCAAAAACTGCCCGGATATTCATTTCATAGGAAGTATTGAAGCAAGGGATATTCCGGCAGGCATGGCGGACGTAATTGTATGCGAAGCTTTCGTTGGGAATGTGATCCTGAAATTATATGAAGGCGTCGGCGCTACTTTGATCCAAAAAGTAAAGAGCGGTATGATGACGTCCCTGCGCAGTAAAATAGGAGCGCTTCTGGTAAAACCCGCATTGAAACAGACGCTTAAGGCTTTTGATCTGGAACAGTACGGCGGGGCGCCTATGCTCGGCTTAAACGGACTCGTTGTAAAGACACACGGCAGTTCGAAGTCCATAGAGATCAAAAATTCGATCTTACAGTGCGTTACCTTCAAAGAACAGAAGATTAACGAAAAGATCAGAGAGAAAATTACTGTACAGGATTAAGAAAGGCTGGCTGTTTATATGGAGTTTGAAAAGTTACAACAGGTCATAGCGCAGGTCTTGAACGTTGACCCTAAAGAGATTACACCGGAAACTACTTTTATGGAAGATTTGGGAGCGGATTCCCTGGATATTTTTCAGATCATTATGGGAATCGAGGAAGAATTTGATATAGAGATTCCGGCAGAGGACGCGGAGCATATAACAACAGTGGAAGAAGCGGTTCAATTAATTCAAAATGCGGTTGGTTCGACAGAATAAAACCCTTTCCTCAAAGGGTTTTTTTGTGTGTAACAGAGTATTTTGTCGTAGTATGGGGATTTAGCAGCAGGAAAGATGAGGAGAATGCATGCAGCAAAGATCATTAGAGGAATTAGAAGAAAAAATCGGATATCGGTTTCTGGATAAACGGCTGTTACGGCAGGCGGTAACGCACAGCTCTTTTGCCAATGAACAGAAGATCAACAAATATGAAGATTATGAGCGGCTGGAGTTTTTGGGAGACGCCGTACTGGAGCTTGTTTCAAGCGAATTCCTTTTTCAGGAGAACAAGCAGATGACAGAGGGACAGCTTACCAGGCTGCGTGCGTCTATTGTCTGTGAACAGGCGCTTGCTTACTGTGCGAGGGAATTTGGCCTTGAGGAATTTATCCTGCTTGGAAAAGGAGAGGAAATGACGGGGGGCAGAACAAAGGACTCGATCGTGTCCGATACGTTAGAGTCCATTATCGGAGCAATCTATATCGATAACGGCATGGAGCCGGCCACAGCGTTCATCCGCCGCTTTATTCTGTCAGATTTAGAGCATAAGAAACTCTTCTATGATGCCAAAACGATCCTGCAGGAGTACGTGCAGCAGAACAATACAGGGATCCTTCAATATCTGCCGATTCGTGAAGAAGGCCCCGATCATGATAAATTATTCGTTGTGGAAGCCAGAATAGACGGTAAGAAGATCGGCGAAGGTTCGGGAAGAACAAAAAAAGCAGCGGAGCAGCAGGCGGCTTATGAAGCGCTTGTTTCCCTGCAGAAACAAAGTTGAGGTAACTATGTATTTAAAAAGTATCGAGGTACAGGGATTTAAGTCTTTTGCGAATAAAATAGTCTTTAAGTTTCATAACGGAATTACGGGAATCGTAGGACCAAACGGCAGCGGTAAGAGCAACGTGGCGGATGCAGTCAGATGGGTGCTTGGCGAGCAGCGCATTAAACAGCTCCGCGGCGCGTCCATGCAGGACGTTATTTTTTCCGGCACGGAGATGCGTAAACCGCTCGGTTCCGCTTATGTGGCGATCACGTTGGATAATGCCGATCATCAGCTTGCGATCGATTATGACGAGGTAACGGTATCGAGGAGACTGTACCGTTCCGGCGAAAGCGAATATATGATCAACGGTACGATATGCCGTTTGAAAGACGTCAATGAGCTTTTCTATGATACAGGTATCGGTAAGGAAGGCTATTCGATCATCGGCCAGGGTCAGATCGATAAGATCTTAAGCGGTAAGCCGGAAGAACGCCGGGAACTTTTTGATGAGGCGGCTGGTATCGTCAAATTTAAAAGGCGGAAATATGCCGCACAGAAGAAGCTGGAAGATGAAAAGCAGAATCTGGTCCGTGTCAACGATATTTTGTCGGAATTGGAGAAGCAGATCGATCCGCTTGAAAAGCAATCCGAAAAAGCAAGAATATATCTTCGTAAAAAAGAAGAGTTGAAAACATTGGATGTCAATGTATTTCTGGTGGAAAATGTCAGTATTAAGGAACAGCTTGACGCCGCTGATGAGAAACTGCGCATTGCCAACGGGGATCTGGAAGATACAACGAGTAAATATGAGCACATCAAGGAAGAATATGAGCAGATAGAAGGCAGACTCGAACTGCTCGATGCTTCCATCGAATCGGCCAGGGCAACACTGACGGATACCGGTGTCATGCGTTCCAAATTAGAGGGCGAAATGAATGTGTTAAAAGAGCAGATTCATTCCGCGCAGGGAAATGAGGAACATCTGCGTACGAGAATTCAGACACTCCAGACATCCATGCAGGAGAAAATGCAGGAGAAAGAAAGCATTCTGCAGCAAAAAGAAGAGATCGATGAAAAACTGACGACATTACAGCAGGCGCGCGAGGAAGCAAGAGCGCTCCTAGAAAGTGTGCAGGGAAGAATCGAGACATTAAATAATGATATTGAAAACGGCAAGAATACGATCATTGACGCCTTAAATAACAGAGCGACGATTAAGTCCAAGATGGGGCGTTTTGATACGATGCTGGAGCAGATCCAGATCCGGAAAGCGGAACTGAATTCCCGGATCCTGCGGGCCAAATCGGACGAAGCTGCACAGGCTGAAACGATCAAAAATCTGGAAGAAGAATTCGAACGGGTAAACGAGGCGATACAGAATCTGCATGATACGCAGGAAACGCTGGAAGAAAGACTTGCCGGCATGCGCGAAGAACTGGCGAACAAGGATCAGAAACTGCGTGATACGCAGGTTTCCTATCATCAGGAGAAGTCGAAATTAGAGGCGCTTTCCAATCTGACGGAACGTTACGAAGGCTATGGCGGCGCCGTCAAGGCAGTCATGGAACAGAAATCTCAGGAAAAAGGGATCATCGGCGTTGTGGCGGATATCATTCAGGTGGATGCGCAATATGAGACGGCGATTGAAACGGCGCTTGGCGGTAATATCCAGAATATCGTTACCGAGAACGAAGAAACGGCCAAGAGCATGATCCGTTATTTGAAAAAAAGCAGGGCAGGACGCGCCACATTTCTGCCGCTTACAAGTATCAAAAATCCGCAGGAATTTAAGAATACGGACGTTTTGAAAGAAAAAGGCGTCATCGGTATGGCGGATGAACTTGTAAAAGTAGATAAAAAATATAAAGACGTCGCCAGATCATTGCTTGGAAGGATCGTTGTCGTAGACAATGTGGATAACGCGGTAAAGATTGCAGGAAAATTTCATTACAGCGTGCGCATGGTAACGACGGAAGGAGAACTGCTTGTTCCCGGCGGCGCGATAAGCGGCGGCGCTTATAAAAATAACAGCAATCTGCTCGGCAGACGCCGTGAGATGGAAGAATTGGAGAAAAAGGTCAGACAGTATGTGATCGAAATCGATCATCTGCTGGAAGATATCGAGGAAACGAAATCGGCCAGAAATAAACTGCGTCTGGAGATAGAAGATATCAAAGGACAGCTCCAGCGGAAATTTATCGAGCAGAATACGGCGAGACTGAACGTATCCCAGGCCAAAGAACGTAAAAACGAGGCGGCGGAAGGTTCCGAAGAATTGCAGTCCGAAGAGCTTGAGATGGACAATCAGATCAAAGAGATCCAGACAGGCAAAGAGGATATCGTAAAGGAACTGGAAGAATCCGAGAAATTGGAGAAAAATGTAGAGGCGCAGATCGCCGTCTTTCAGAGTAAGCTCGAAGAAGAACGGGCCGAGGAATCATTACAGTCGGCCAAAGTCTCCGAGTGGGATGTGGAAGTCGAGAAGATGCGCCAGAAGGATGATTTCGAAAGACAGAACGTAGAGCGTATCTTAGGGGAAATGCGGCGTTATGAAATGGAGCTGCAGGAAGTACAGGAAGGCCTGCAGTTAAGCAAAGAAGAAGTGGAAAGGAAAAAAGAGAGTATTCTTGAAATAGAGAAAACGATTCTGGCATCTCATACCACACAATCCGATACCGAATTAAAATTGAAGGAAGATATTGCATCCAAAGAAGAATTATCGGCGAAGCAGAAGAACTTTTTCAAAGAACGGGAAGACCTTTCCAAACAGATGAATTCGCTGGATAAAGAAGTTTACCGATTGAACGGACAAAGAGAAAAGCTGGAAGAATCCATTGAGAGTCAGATCAACTATATGTGGGACGAATACGAAATAACGCTTTCAGACGCGGCGTCCATGCGCAACGAAGAGTTGTCGGACTTATCTTCCATGAAGAAGGATATTTCCAGATTAAAAGACGAGATCCGCAAATTGGGAGATGTCAATGTCAATGCCATTGAAGACTATAAGAATCTCATGGAACGTTATACATTCTTAAAGACACAGCATGACGATCTGGTGGAAGCAGAACAGACTCTGCTTGGGATCATCGAGGAACTCGATACATCCATGCGCAGACAGTTCAATGAAAAATTCGCCGAGATCAACAGAGAGTTTGATAAAGTCTTTAAAGAACTTTTCGGCGGCGGAAAAGGAACATTGGAATTAATAGAAGACGAAGATGTGCTTGAGGCAGGCATTCGGATCATTGCCCAGCCGCCCGGCAAGAAACTGGTCAATATGATGCAGATGTCCGGTGGAGAGAAATCCCTGACAGCGATCTGTCTGCTCTTTGCCATTCAGAATCTGAAACCATCTCCGTTTTGTCTTCTGGACGAGATCGAGGCGGCGCTTGATGAAAATAACGTTGCCCGGTTTGCGAAGTATTTACATAAACTGACCAAAAACACACAGTTTATTGTGATCACCCATAGACGTGGTACAATGGAGAAAGCCGACAGGCTCTATGGTATTACGATGCAGGAAAAGGGTATCTCTACGCTTGTAAGCGTAAATTTGATTGATAAGGAATTGGATGATTGATGAGTGAAGAGAAAAAGGGACTTTTTTCAAGATTAAAGGAAGGTCTGACAAAAACCAGAAACAATATCGTGCATGGCCTGGATTCCGTATTCGGCGGTTTCTCCTATATTGATGAAGATTTCTATGAAGAACTGGAAGAAATATTGATCATGGGTGATATCGGCGTTAAGGCGACGGAAGAGATACTGCAGAAACTGCGGGAACAGGTGAAGGAAAATCATATCAAGGATCCGCAGGAATGCAAAGACTTTCTGATCAGTAATATCAAAGAACAGATGCAGGTGGAAGAGGCGGCATATGAATTTGAGCACAGGCAGTCCATCGTTTTGGTAATCGGCGTCAACGGTGTCGGTAAAACGACGTCTGTCGGCAAACTGGCAGGCAAATTAAAAGCGCAGAATCGAAAAGTGCTGATTGCGGCGGCGGATACGTTCCGGGCGGCAGCAGGCGAACAGCTTTCGGAGTGGGCGCACCGTGCAGGCGTAGATATGATCGGAGGCACAGAGGGAGCCGATCCGGCCAGCGTTGTATATGATGCGGTAACGGCGGCCAGAGCAAGAAATGTCGACGTTCTTTTATGTGATACGGCAGGACGGCTCCATAACAAGAAAAATCTGATGGAGGAGTTAAAAAAGATCAACCGTATCATCGATAAAGAATTTCCGGACGCTCACAGAGAAAATCTGGTGGTCTTAGACGCCGCGACAGGACAGAATGCCTTACAGCAGGCGAAAGAATTCGGAGAAGTCGCGGATCTGACAGGCATTATCCTGACGAAAATGGATGGTACGGCCAAAGGCGGTATCGCTGTAGCGATACAGTCGGAGCTAAAGATTCCGGTAAAATATATCGGCGTCGGAGAAACGATAGAGGATTTGCAGAAATTTGATGCGGAGCAGTTTGTAAACGCGTTATTTGTGAAGGAGTAAGATTGACATATGGGAGAGAAAAAATTAACGCTGGAGAAATTTGAAGAAGCATGTGAAATCGTAAAGCAGGTCACAATGGAGACGAAGCTGATCTACAGCGATTATTTCAGTGAACATTCAGGAAATAAAGTATATTTCAAGCCGGAAAACATGCAGTTTACCGGAGCCTATAAATTGAGGGGCGCTTATTATAAAATGAGTACCCTTGCGGAAGAAGACAGACAGAAAGGACTGATCACGGCTTCTGCGGGAAACCATGCACAGGGCGTTGCTTATGCGGCCAAATGTTACGGTGTTAAGGCAACGATCGTCATGCCGACAACGACACCGTTAATCAAGGTCAACCGGACGAAAGGGTATGGAGCCGAAGTCATTTTGCACGGAGACGTTTATGACGAGGCGTGTGCACGCGCTTATGAGCTTGCCGACGAAAAAGGATATACGTTTGTGCATCCCTTTGACGATCTGGATGTGGCGACCGGACAGGGGACGATCGCTATGGAGATCATCAAGGAACTTCCGCTTGTGGACTATATTCTTGTGCCGATCGGCGGCGGCGGACTGGCAGCCGGTATTTCTACATTGGCGAAGCTGCTGAATCCCAAGATCAAGGTGATCGGTGTGGAGCCGGCAGGGGCAAACTGTATGCAGGAGTCGTTCAAAGCAGGGAAAGTCACGACCCTTTCCGGCGTGAACACAATCGCGGACGGTACGGCAGTCAAGACGCCGGGAACGATCATCTTCCCATATGTCAGCCAAAATCTGGATGAGATTATTACCGTAGAAGATGAAGAGCTGGTCGTAGCTTTTCTGGATATGGTGGAAAACCATAAGATGATCATAGAAAATTCCGGTCTTTTGACGGTGGCGGCGCTCAAACATCTGGATGTGCAGAATAAGAAGATCGTTTCCATACTGAGCGGCGGCAACATGGACGTGATCACGATGTCCTCTGTTGTACAGCAGGGACTGGTCCTGCGGGACAGGATCTTTTCCGTATCGGTTCTGCTTCCGGACAAGCCGGGTGAGCTTTCGAGAGTATCCGACGTTATTGCCAGACAAAACGGAAATGTCATCAAACTTGAACATAACCAGTTCGTATCGATCAACAGAAATGCGGCTGTAGAACTGCGGATTACCATGGAAGCCTACGGAACCGAACATAAAAACCAGATCATTGCAGCGCTTGAGGAGAACGGTTATAAGCCGAAGGTAGTACGTGCAAGTATCTGACATGATGAGAGAAAGCATGGATATTATGACAGGGAAGTCCGCATACTGATAAGAAATAAGTATGTGGACTGTGTTTTTCTTATCATGAAAATGTTTGCAGGCAAAAGCGGCTTTTTTAGGAAAATCCGTCAAAGGGGAAAAGAATGGTAAAAAATGCGGTAAAAAAATATGGTATCATTACAATATCGGCACTCTTAAACGCGGCAGCGATCAGTTTGTTTATTGATCCGAGTAATCTGGCGCCCGGCGGTGTGACCGGTATCGCCATCATTATCAGCAGATTCGTGCCGGTTGAAACAGGTACGCTGATCTTTGCACTGAATGTTCCGATCCTGCTGTTTGCGGTCTGGCAGTTCGGTTTTCGTTTTGCGGTATCGACGATCTATGCGCTTGCGCTGATTTCCGCTTTTACGAACTTGTTAGCGCCCTTCGGGGCGGCCACGGACGATATTTTGCTGGCAGCATTGGCAGGCGGTGTGATTTATGCGGTTTCTATCGGCATGATCATGAAAGCCGGTGCAACGACCGGCGGTATGGACATCATCGTCAAATGGCTGCGTACGAAACTTCCTCATTTAAAGACAGGAGTGCTTTTTTTCATTACTGATGTTATAATTGTAAGTATGTCGGGGATTGTTTTTCAAAATATTGACGCCGCGCTGTATGCGGGCATTACCGTAGTGGTGAATTCCGTTGTACTCGACCTTGTGCTGTATGGGCGTGACGAAGCGAGGCTGCTTTATATCATCAGCGACAAACCAAAGCAGATCACAGAAAGGCTGCTGACGGAACTGGATGTCGGCGTGACTTATATCGATGGACGGGGAGCGTACAGCGGCAGAGAAAAACAGGTTCTGATGTGTGTGACCAAAAAACAGATGTCTCCGCGGGTAGAAGAGATCGTCAAAGAAGAAGATGCGGATGCCTTTATGGTGATCACAAGCGCCACGGAAATCTTCGGAGAAGGATTTAAGAGCTACTTTGCGGAACGCTTTTAACGGATGGGAGCCTTTATGCAGGAAAATAATTTACAGGTGAAAATACGAAACAGAAGACACAGAAGAAATGAATTCGGTATTTTGTTCGGATCTATCGTTTTATGTATCATCACGTTAACTGCAGTTACGTTTTGCCTGATCCTGGTTTTTAAATACCGTGCGTCTCAGCTGGAGAACGTGGCAGTGATGAATGAACTGGAGGAAATGCAGAACCGCTATACGCAGGAAGAGGTGGATGCGCTGCTGTCGCAGAGGCTGGAAGAGGCGGCGCTGGCGGCGTCGGAAGAGGCAAAGGAAGAGCTGCTTATAACGATGAAGGAATTGATGCTTTCCGGGGAAGGCGCCGTGCATATGCTGCGCCAGTTTTTCCCGGAAGAAGTCGTATTGGCCGACAATAATCAATATTATTTTTTCCCGATCATGGACACGCTGGCCAGACATTCTTATGAGCAGGCAGGATTTATTCCTACGGATGAAGGGTTTCTGGAATATTATGAAAACGGAGAACTGATCTCCCATAAGGGCATCGATGTATCCAGATATCAGGAAGAGATCGAATGGGATAAAGTCGCAGGGGACGGCATAGAATACGCCTTTATCAGGCTCGGCATACGCGGCTATACGGAGGGCGAGATCGTAGAAGACGAGACTTTTACATACAATATAGAAGGCGCATTGGATAACGGTATCGCGGCGGGTGTTTATTTCTTTACGCAGGCTACCAGTGTGGAAGAGGCAAAGGAAGAGGCGCAGTATGTTCTGGACGCTTTAGAACCCTATGACGTTACTTATCCGGTCGTACTGGATGTGGAGGCCGTAACGAGCAAAAATGCCAGGACGGCTGACCTGACCATGGAAGAGCGGACCGAATACTGTATAACATTCTGCGAAATGATTAAGCAGGCCGGATATACGCCGATGATCTATGGCAATCTGAAGACGTTTATGCTGATGCTTGATCTTGAGAAACTGGAAGAATACGATAAATGGTTTGCACATTATGATGAGGAATTTTACTATCCATATGATTTTAAAATATGGCAGTATACGGATGCCGGCAGTGTGGCGGGGATTAACGGAGAAGTGGATATAAATATCAGCTTTTTTGAACCTGCACAGTGATCCGGTATGACAAAAGGAGCGAAACCGCCAGTGGATGAGAAAAATCTGGAACAGTATGAAAAAACCGGTTTCCTGACGGAAAACTTTAAACTTTTTCATATCAGAGACCGTATGAAGAGGGAGTTTCCGTTTCATTATCATGATTTTTATAAAATCATTTATTTCGTGGATGGTAATGTCGGTTATAAGATAGAAGGAAAAACCTATCAGTTGAAGCCGCATGATTTTGTTCTGGTGGATTACCATGCCATTCATAAGCCGGAAATAGAAAATGACATGCCATATGAACGGTATATCATTTATCTTTCCGAGGCGTTTATGAACCGTGAGAATAAACAGGGTGAAAAAATGAACCACTGTTTTGCACTGGCGAGGCAGTGCAGAAATCATGTCGTACATTTTACGCCCGGCAGTTATGAAAAACTGCTTGGCTGTCTGATGCGGATAGAAGAGGAAGAGCGGGGCGGGCGGAACTTTTTGAGCGACAGAATGCTGGAAGCGGCATTTATGGAATTTATGGTACTGCTTAACAGAACTTGTATTATGCAGCCGCAGGCTTTTATCACGACGGCGGTCTACCACGAGAAGATCGTGGATATTATCGCGTATTTACAGGAACATTTGATGGAAAACATCAATATAGATTTTCTGTCGGCGCATTTTTTTATCAGCAGATATTATCTGATGCGCCGGTTTAAAGAAGCAACCGGGTACTCCATTCATCAATATATCAATGAGAAAAGAATACTGGAGGCCAAAAGGAGGATCCTGGCGGGGGAGACGGCATCCAAGGTCTGTTATGACTGCGGATTTTCAGACTATTCCACATTTGCTAGAAGGTTCAAAGCGATAACCGGAACAGCGCCTTCGGCTTTGCGGTCAGGATAAGGATATCTGCGGAAATGACAACGCATGATAGTGGTGGCATGTGCCGGTTTTTCATGATACAATAGGGAAAGCGAAAATAATTTTATGGGAAAAATGAGGAGGAAAGCAAAATGAAGTATGAATTTGAGGGTACGGTAGAATTCAGGGAAAACGAGAATTCTATTGCAGTTCCGTTTAACGTATGGGAAGTATGTGAAAAGATCGGAGACGCGCCTGTCAGAGTATGTTTTGACGACGTGTGCTTTACATGCGATCTGCTGCCGAAAGGGCAGGGATATTATGATATTCCGGTAGATGAAAGCACGTTGTCCAAAGTGGAACTTGGCAAGAAATATTTAATTTCTATCGAGATCGTAGGCAACGCAGTCGAAGTAAGCGAGAACAGCCCTTACAGTGTTGAGCATCCCATCAGGAAAATCGATGGAGTGGAGCTTGTGACACAGCCCTGGGACGGACTCTGTGGGCAGGCTTGTATCGCCATGATAGCGGGAACGTCATTGGACGAAGCCTGCGATATTATGAAATGCAGAGAGTGGCAGGCGAATATGGGCAAAATGATCGGTACTTTGGAATATCTTGGCATCAGGCATGCCGAGAAGATCGTATATACGCTCGGAAGAGATGTCACACTTCCGCACTGCTGTATTATTATGGAGAAAATGGGAAGATACAGTCATTATCTTGTCGGTTATGAAGGAAAATATTTTGATCCGAACTTGGGAGAATTAAAAGAGTTTGATCTGACAAAGGTGATCGGGTATCTGGAGATCTTATAAAGTGCGTGAACATGAGGCATGGGCGGATGCGCTGAAGGGAATTGCCATGTGCGGCGTCTTAATGATCCATTCGGGCGCCAACAGCCTTCCCGGCCCTGCAGGAAAACTCGGCGAAGCCGGAGCAAGGGGCGTACAGTTATTTTTCCTGATTTCAGCCTATTTTACCTTTGTTTCTCTTTCCGGCATATTTGAAAAGGAGAAAACGACGGCAGGCTTTAAACGGATTTGCAGCTGGTGGATCAAAAGATTGGTGAAACTGATTCCGCTTTGGTATACGGCATTGTTTTTTTATCTTATGCTGCTGCCGGACGGAGAAGCTTATTGGCTGGCAAGCCGGGGAAGGATTTCCGCAGCGAATATTTTGGCGCATGTTTTTTTACTGCACGGATTAAATCCGTATTACATTAACAGCATTTTGGGAATTGAATGGTATCTGGCGGATCTTTCGCTCTTTTATCTGATTGCGCCGCTCTTATACAGGCGGATCACGAATCTGAAAAGATCGCTTTGTTTTTTGGTTTTTACGGCAGCAGGCGGCATTTTTATCCGTCAGGCTGCATATGCATGGATACCGGAGACGGATGCCTATTTATATGAAATGTATATTAATACAGTATGGTTATTTGCGCAGCTTCCCGTTTTTGCGGTGGGAATATGCTTATATCATCTGAAACAGAAAGTATGCGGTTTCGCGGGAGTACGGCATAAAAGGAGACTTTCTTACGGTATGCTTGCATTTTTCCTGTGTATGACCGGCATTCTGATATACGGGGAAAACAGACTGCCGCAGATGGCTGAATATACGGTGTTTGCATTGTGTTTTGCAGGCATGATTATCAGCCAGATGCTTTATAGCTGTCCGGTTATCGTTAACCCGATTTTCAGGAAGATCGGGCAGAAATCTTACCCGGTTTATTTATTTCATTTTCTGCTTTTGAAATTATATGACAGATACATAACGTTCAGTTTTCATAATCCGTGGGCCGATTGGTTTATGCGTTTTGCGGTCGTGTTCGGACTCGCATACTGTATTGCAGCGGTTACGGAGAAATGTATTGACCGGCCCGTACTTTGCTAGTATGAGAAAGTTGTGCATAAAACCTCATAAGAAGGTTCAGTGGTAAAGTCTTATTATGAGATTTCATAAGAGATTTTACAAGAGGAATTCCAGGATGAGAAGAAGATCACATTATCAATTTTCTACAACACATACGATCATGTTAAGCTTCCTGCTCGCCATATTAGCGGGAAGCATCTTATTGGCGTTACCCATAAGCGCAGCCGGGGGAAAAGCGGTTCCATACATCGACGCGCTGTTTACGGCCACGACTTCCGTATGTGTGACCGGCCTCGTTACGCTGCCGACTGTATCGACATGGAGCCTTTTTGGTCAGATCGTGATCCTGCTTTTGATTCAGATAGGAGGACTCGGCGTGATTACGCTGATCTCTGTTTTTATGATCGATCTGCACCGGAAGATCGGACTCGGCGACCGTATGCTGATCCAGGCGGCTTTTAATTTGAATACCCTGTCGGGACTTGTGAGATTTGTTCGGAAAGTTGTTACGGGGACGCTTATCGTGGAGGCCATCGGGGCGCTGATTCATATGTTTGTCTGGGTGCCGGAATTTGGGGTAAAAGGCGTATGGATCTCCGTCTTTCATGCAGTATCGGCGTTTTGTAATGCCGGTATCGATATTCTTTCCGAGAACAGTCTGTGCGAATATGCGCATCATCCGATCGTGAATATTTTTACCAGTATCCTCATTATTCTCGGCGGCATCGGTTATATTGTCTGGTGGGATGTCGTGCGTGTCCTGAAGAATTTTAGAAAGCAGAAACTGAAGTGCTTTCGAAATCTGACGCTTCACAGTAAAATTGCCATTTCGACAACGCTGTTTCTCATTACGGCGGGAGCGGCGGCTTTTTTCCTTTTTGAATATCATAATCCGCTTACGATGCAGGGATGTACGCTGCCTGATAAAATACAGCTTGCTTTTTTCCAGTCGGTGACGACAAGGACGGCCGGCTTTGCAACGATTCCGCAGCAGGATCTGACCAACGCGTCTTCCCTTCTTACGTTATTACTAATGTTTATCGGCGGTTCCCCGGCAGGAACGGCAGGCGGCGTCAAAACGGTCACGTTTGCGATATTGATTGCTTCGGCGTTTGCAACGATAGGAAACAGGAATGAAGTGAGCTTTTTCCATCGGAATATACCAAAAGAGGATATCAGCAAGGCGGCTGCAGTAGTGAGTATGTCGTTTATTACGATGTTTACGGCGACCCTGCTTCTTGCAGCAGTGACAGATACGGACGCGCTCTCTGCGGCATATGAAGCGGTCAGCGCTACGGCAACGGTAGGACTGACGAGAAATCTGACGCCTTTTTTGAATATCTGGGGAAAGATCATCATTATTATAACGATGTATTTAGGCAGGATAGGGCCGATCTCGCTGGCCGTTGCCATGAATATCAAAAAAGCAAGGCAGAATATCGTGCATAATCCTACGGAAAAGATCATCGTCGGATAACAGGAGAGGCCGGCCAATTGAAGGTTTTGCAGATCGCAGACTGCGGGAAAGGAATGGTTATTGAAATGGGCATGAAACAGACATATGCAGTATTCGGGCTTGGCAGATACGGAAGAGCCGTAGCCAAAGAACTTGCCGACAGCGGTGCGGAGGTGCTGGCCGTCGATTCGAACGAGGAGCTTATCAATGCGGCAGCCGCAGAGATTCCTTTTTGTAAAAGGGCGGATATTACGGATGCAGAAGTTATCAACCAGCTTGGCATTGCCAATATTGACGTCGTTATCATTGCTATGGCAAGCTGTCTGGAGGCGAGCGTTATGGCCACGATGCTTTGTAAAGAAGCCGGCGTTAAGACGGTCATCGCCAAGTGTTCGAATGAAATGCATCGTAAAGTGCTCAGCAAGGTAGGAGCTGACAAGGTCGTATTTCCGGAGAACGATTCAGGAGTCAGACTGGCAAAGAATCTTTTAAGCTCCGGATTTGTTGACATTATTGAACTTTCACAGGATGTTTCTATGGTAGAGCTGGATATGAAACCCGAATGGGAAGGTAAAACGCTTTTGGAACTCAATCTTCGTAAGAAATATTCTATTAACGTTGTAGCGATAAGAGAAGGTGCGGACGTCTGCATCAATGTAGATCCGGAGAAGAAATTGGAAAAGAATATGAAGCTGATCGTTATTGCCAATACGGAGAAGTGGAAGAGGTTAACATAATATTGCTATTATTTTTTAGGGAGCCGTTTACCGGCTCCCTGTTTTGCTGCTATAAGAACGGCACGCGAGGCATGCAGTCATTGGTTATTCTTTATTTAACAGGAAATTGTACTGTGACATAAACAGCTTATAGTATTCCCCTTTCAGGGCAAGCAGTTCTTCATGAGACCCCTTTTCCAGAATATTGCCCTTATCTACATACATGATGCAGGTGGCATTTTTGATCGTGGACAGTCTGTGTGCAATGATGAAAGAGGTACGGCCCTGCAGCAGGCGGTCCAGTCCCTTTTGCAGTAAGATTTCTGTCTCCGTATCGATACTGGAGGTGGCTTCGTCCAGGATCAGGATAGCCGGATTTTCAAGGAGCGCTCTGGCGAAGCTGATGAGCTGGCGCTGTCCTGCCGATAAACGGCTTCCGCGTTCATTGACCTGGGTCTGGTAACCGTTTTCCATTTCCATGATAAAATCGTGTGCACAGACGGTCTTGGCAGCGGTAATGACATCTTCGTCCGAAGCTGTCAGGTTTCCGTAGCGGATATTATCCATAATGGTGCCGGAGAAGATAAAGCTGTCCTGCATCATGATGCCCATCTGTTTTCGCAGAGATTTTAAGGTTACCCGGGAAATATCCGTACCATCAATGAGAATCCGGCCGGAATCTACATTATAGAAGCGGCTGATCAAATTAACGATTGTGGATTTGCCGGCGCCGGTAGGTCCTACGATGGCGTAGGTATCTCCGGGATTGGCAGTAAAATTAACTTGATTCAATATCGGCACATTATCCTCATAGCTGAAAGCCACATCTTTAAACTCCACTTTACCGCGGATCGGCGGGATATCGACAGCGCCGGGCAGATCTTTTACATTGACCGGTTCGTCGATCGTTTCAAAGATACGTTCCAGATAAGCAATCGCGGTGAGCAGGGAATTGTAAAAGGATGCCAGTGTATTGACCGGTTCCCAGAACCTTGAAATATAGGACGTAAATGCGATCAGAATACCGATCGTTACTCCGTAGAGTTCACCCGAGATCCAACTGATGCCCATGACATAGATAAAGGCTGTCGTGACAGTGGAAATGGAATCAATACAGGGCCACATGATAAAGTTGTATTTCACGGCACGCATCCATGCACCCCGATAGTTATCACTCAGGTGATTAAATATGGATGTGTTTTCCTGCTCTCTGACAAAGGACTGGGTAACCCGTATTCCGTTGATGCTTTCCGCGATGTAGGCGGTCAGGTTGGACTGCTTGTTGCTCTGTATCTGCCATGCCCGCCGCTGACGTCTTTTGACAAAAATGATCACGGCCATGAGAACAGGAAGGCCGCACAGACAGATCAGTGTCAGCCTTACATGGAGCGCAAACATGAAAAGCAGGATGAAGACCAGGTTGCACAGATCGGTCACGGTATTGATGATACCGTTGGAAAGCAGGTCGCTTAAGCTGTTTACATAGTTAACGACACGGACCTGAATTTTGCCGTGCGGACGCTCGTCATAGTAAGAAAACGGAAGTTCCTGCAAATGGCAGAAAATATCGGAGCGCAGTTTATGTACGACCGACTGACCGACACGGCTGGTAATCCGAATCTTATAGTGGATACAGATACAGGCGTAGAGCACGATGACGATCGTTATGATAGTGATCAGCACGATCGATCTGATGTCCCGTGCAGGAATATAACTGTCCATGATCCTGCTGATAAAGATTGGAAAGAGCATGGTGAGTGCGGAAGAAGACAGCATTAAAAACAGCGCGAGCGCAAGCTGCCCGCGGTAAGGCTTTACATATTTGAGCACCCGGCCCATTTGCCTGATGTCATAACTTTCTTCGATCATTTCATCGATATCATATTTATTTCGTGCCATATTATTTACCCTTGCCTTCCTGACGGATAGAAGAATTCAGTTCGTCTACATATTTTTCAAATTCTCCGTATTGATGACGGAATACTGTGGCATAGTATCCATTATTTTTCAACAGTTCATCGTGCGTTCCCTGCTCCACAATCCGACCGTTGTTTAAGACCAGTATCAGATCGGAATCTTTGATGGAAGAAATACGGTAAGCAACGACGAAGATAGTACAGTTGCGGTCAAGCGTGCTTAACTGTTTCTGGATATAGCTTTCCGTCTCCATATCCACGGCGGAGGTCGTATCGTCCAGAATCAGAATGGAAGGTTCTTTTAAAAGAGCACGCGCTAAGGAAATACGCTGTTTCTGGCCGCCGGAGAGCCCGACGCCGCGTTCGCCTACGATCGTATCATATCCATCCGGCATCTGGCGGATGAAATCGTCTGCATCAGCCATGAGAGCGGCTTTTTGGACCTCTTCGAAGGGGCAGTCCGGCTTACTGTATGCAATATTGCCTTCGATCGTATCGGAGAAGAGAAATACGTCCTGCATTGCCATGCCGATATTCTGGCGCAGATTATACAGATCCAGATCCTTGACATTCTTACCGTCAATGAGGACTTCTCCGTCCGTTACGTCATAAAAACGGCAGAGCAGATTCATGATCGTGGTCTTACCGGAGCCTGTGGAACCCAGGATGCCGACCGTCTGTCCGCTCGATACGTGGAAAGATACATTATGTAAGATTTCCTCGTCATCGGCGCTGTAGGAAACATTTTTAAATGTAACTTCACCGTTTAGACGGGTACAGGGAATCGCCTTTACGGGAAACTTTACCCGGGGTTCTTCGCTGTATGTGGCATAGATTTTCTCCACGGAAGTACTGAAACGCTGTATATCGTTAATCCGCCATCCGATCTGACGAAGGGGATTCATGAGCATCCACAGATACCCGTTGACCGTTACATAATTGCCCAATGTCATATCCCCCCGGATTACCATGATACTGCCTACGAGCATCAGGATAATGGTGAGCATATTGGAGAGAAATTCAAAAAGAGGCACATATTTGGTCCAGATTTCCGCAGCGTTTAATTCGGCGTCACGATAACCGTCATTTTCTTTATTAAATTTGCTGATCTCGTAGTCTTCTTTGGAAAATGCCTTTACAACACGGTTTCCACTGATGTTTTCCTGTACGAAAGTGTTCAAAGAAGAAAACTGCTCACGGATCTTCTGAAAGCAGGGCCGGCCGTTTTTCGTCTGGCTCAAAGTGACAAGGAGCGCGAGAGGAAAAACAATACACATGCACAAAGCCAGTCTGGTGCTGACCGTAAAGATCATGATCAGGGCAAAGAAAAAGAGAAATACATTCTCATAAACCTGATAGATCACGAAAGCGACAAAATGCCGTATGGCATCCATATCGCCTGTCTGACGGCTGAGCAGATCGCCGGTGCGTTTCTTATTATAGAAGTTAAAATCTTCCTGCAAAAGCTTGCGGTATACCGTATCACGCATGGAATACAGTACGTCCTGCGAGCAGGTTTCGAAGATGATCTGGGAGATGTAGCGCAAAAGACCGCGTACTACCGTGATCAGGATCAGCAGTACGATCAGCTTTGGCAGCAGATCATAGTTTCCGGCCGTAATCACGTCATCCACGATAGAGCCTGAGACAATGGGTTTGGCAATTGCCAGAACAGAGATGGCCGTAACGAGAAAAAGACCGAAGAGTATTCTCCGGTTGTGTTTCCTTAGAAAAGAGTAGAACCATTTCATAGCAGTCATAGGCAGTACCTCATCTGTAAGTATTTTTTGGTTTTTATAGAAATATCTTTTTAGCTTTAGATATGAATATAGACCAAAAGGTGAAAATAGTAAATAGGGAAAATCAAAAGTTTATAAAAATATTTTAAAGGAAAGTTAACTGTAAAGAAAAAGTTTCAGTTTCCCCATTTTTTCAACTTTCACATATTCTAAATATTAATTTAAAAGTCTGTCAAGAAAAAATACTTGACACCCGGGCATCTATATAGTAAAATGGCAAAGGTCAGAATAGAACAGAGTACCTGACGGGAGCGGAACCATGGAGAAAATTGTAGAACAGGGACTGCTGTATGATTTTTACGGAGAGCTGCTGACGCAGCATCAGAGAAAGATCTATGAAGGAGTCGTCTATGAGAATCTTTCTCTTAGTGAGATCGCCGCGGAAGCGGGGATCAGCAGGCAGGGCGTGCACGACATCATCAAGCGGTGCGATAAGGCGCTGCTTGCATACGAAGAGAAACTGCAGTTAGTCGCCCGTTTTGTGAAAATAAAAGAGCGGATGAAAGAAATGGATGCGCTGACGCAGGAATATGAACAGAATGAATTGCAGGATAAAGCGGCGTATTGCCGGAAACTGCGGCAGCTTTCGGCGGATATTCTGGAAGAATTATAAAAGACAGCGGTAAAAGCACAAAGACATATTTCAGATACGATAGATCGTATAAAATGGAAACAGATTGATAGATAGAATGAGGACTTTTCATGGCATTTGAAAGCTTGACGGATAAACTGCAGAATGTGTTTAAAAATTTGAGAAGCAAGGGACGTCTGACGGAAGCGGATGTCAAAACTGCCTTAAAAGAAGTAAAAATGGCGCTTTTGGAAGCAGACGTCAACTTTAAGGTGGTCAAACAGTTCGTGAAGTCCGTAGAAGAACGGGCGATCGGACAGGATGTCTTAAACGGCCTGAATCCCGGGCAGATGGTCATTAAGATCGTAAACGAGGAAATGGTATCCTTAATGGGATCGGATACGACGGAAATACAGATGCAGCCCGGCAAGGCGATTACCGTCATTATGATGTGCGGTTTACAGGGCGCCGGTAAGACGACCACGACAGCGAAGATCGCCGGTAAACTGAAATTAAAAGGAAAGAAATCTCTGCTCGTGGCCTGTGACGTATACAGACCCGCAGCGATCAAACAGTTACAGATAAACGGTGAGAAACAGCAGGTGGATGTTTTTTCCATGGGAGAGAATCACAAACCTGTCGATATTGCCAAAGCGGCTTTGGAACATGCCGTAAAGAACGGGCATAATGTTGTCATCCTGGATACGGCCGGACGTCTTCACATTGATGAAGATATGATGGCGGAATTGCAGGAGATAAAAGAGCATGTGGAAGTTCATCAGACCATCCTTGTAGTAGATGCCATGACCGGACAGGATGCGGTCAACGTGGCGAAGGAGTTTGCAGATAAAGTAGGCGTTGACGGGATCATTTTATCCAAAATGGATGGCGATTCGAGAGGCGGTGCGGCCTTATCCATTAAGGCGGTTACCGGCAAGCCTGTTCTATATGTCGGCATGGGTGAGAAGCTTTCGGATCTGGAGCAGTTTTATCCCGACCGTATGGCAAACCGTATCCTCGGTATGGGTGATGTGCTGACCCTGATCGAGAAGGCACAGCAGAATATCGATATTGATGAAGAAAAAGAGAAGCAGATGGCGGCCCGGATGAAAAAGGGCAAATTTGATTTTGAAGACTATCTGGAGAGTATGAAACAGATGCGGAATATGGGAGGCGTTTCCAGTATTCTGGGAATGCTCGGTATGGGCAGACAGCTGGGCGATATCGAGAGCATGGTCGATGAGAAACAGCTTAACAGAATGGAGGCCATAGTCTTAAGTATGACGCCGCAGGAGAGACAAAATCCGAAACTGCTTAATCCGAGCAGAAAGCATCGTATTGCCAGAGGAGCCGGCGTTGATATCAGTATCGTCAATAAGTTTATCAAGCAGTTTGAACAGTCGCAGAAGATGATGAAACAGCTCCCCGGTATGATGGGCGGCAAGCGCGGACGGGGCATGTTCGGCGGCATGGGTAAATTACCGTTTTAGGCGTATTTTGAAAATCGTGAAGTTTAGAGAGATATCTGACGAATACGGGATATCGTTTCTATTCAAATATAAAATAAAATTTTTTACAATGGAGGCAGAAAAATGGCAGTTAAAATCAGATTAAGAAGAATGGGCAAGAAGAAAACACCTTTTTACAGGATCGTAGTAGCAGATTCCAGATCTCCCAGAGATGGAAAATGTATCGATGAAATCGGAACTTTTGATCCGAATACCGATCCGAGTACCTATAAGGTAGATGAAGAAGCGGCTAAGAAGTGGCTTGCAAACGGTGCGCAGCCTACAGAAGTTGTAACCAAGATCTTTAAAAACGCAGGGATTATTGAGAAATAAGATCAAAGGACTTGTTCATTACGCTTTTGGAGGTGTATTATGAAAGAATTAGTGGAAATAATTGCGAAAGCACTTGTTGATAATCCGGACGAAGTCGTTGTAACACAGAAAGAGGACGGCAGAAACATTGTCGTAGAACTGCATGTGGCATCTTCCGATATGGGCAAAGTGATCGGAAAACAGGGGCGTATTGCGAAAGCGATCCGTTCGGTCGTAAAAGCGGCATCATCCAAAGACAATAAGAGAGTGGATGTGGAAATTGTTTAAATGCGCAGCCTCATGAAAATTCATGAGGCTGTTTTATCTTGCAAAGAAATCCGTTGCAGACGGATATCCGGCCGGCGCTTCGCCTGACGAATGGAAAGAGAGGAATTATGATAGAAAGATTGCAGGTCGGCGTGATCACGCAGACACACGGAATACGCGGAGAGGTAAAAGTGTTTCCGACGACGGATGATGTGAACCGTTTTAAGAAATTGAAAGAAGTCGTTCTGGATAATGAGAAAGAACAATTGACCATGACTATAGCCGGCGTAAAGTTTTTTAAGCAGTATGTGATCTTGAAATTTAAAGGATACGATTCCATTAATGAGATAGAGAAATATAAGGGAGCCAGGCTGTTTGTATCAAGAGACAAGGCCGTAAAGCTGCAAAAGGACGAATATTTTATTGCCGATCTGATCGGTATGCAGATCATAACGGAAGATGGAGCGCCTTTTGGCTTCCTGAAAAACGTCCTGACGACCGGGGCCAATGATGTCTATGTGGTGGAAACGCCGGAAGAAAAGGAAGTGCTTCTGCCTGCAATTAAGGAATGTGTGAAAAACATCGATATGGAAAAGGCGCTTATTACGGTCCATATTATGGAAGGACTTTTATAGAGAAAGGCAAGGTCATTGTTATGAATTTTCATGTGCTGACGCTTTTCCCCGAGATGGTGATGCAGGGGCTGCATACAAGCATACTCGGCAGGGCAGTTTCAAAAGGGTATATGACGATAGAAGCCGTCAACATCAGGGATTATACGAATGATAAGCACGGTAAAGTGGACGATTACACGTATGGAGGCGGCGCCGGCATGTTAATGCAGGCACAGCCTGTTTATGATGCCTACAGGGCGGTAGCGGATGCCATTGCAAATAGAAAAGCGGCGGAAGCAGAACCGGCAGCAGCAGAATCGGCAGAAGGCATACAGGAACGGAACGGCGGGTCAGGCTGTGCACAGGACAGACAGCCCAGAGTCGTTTATCTGACGCCGCAGGGCAGAACGTTTCACCAGAAGATGGCCGAAGAATTTGCGAAAGAGGAGGATCTGATCTTTCTTTGCGGACACTATGAAGGAATCGACGAGCGGGTGATAGAAGAGATCGTTACGGATCCCGTTTCAATCGGAGACTATGTACTGACAGGCGGTGAACTGCCGGCGATGGTCATGATCGATGCCATTGCCAGACTTGTTCCGGGGGTGCTTCACAATGACGAATCCGCAGTGTCGGAGTCCTTTTATCATGATCTGTTAGAATACCCGCAATATTCCAGACCGGAAATCTGGCATGAGAAGAAGGTGCCGGAGATCCTGCTGTCCGGAAACCATGCCAAAGTCGATGAATGGCGGCTTGCACAGTCAATAGAGCGCACGAAGAAGCTTCGGCCGGATCTGTACGAGAAGTGGAAACAGCGCAGTGAGTCTGAATGCAGACAGGATAAAAAGAGGTCATGAAGGCAGCGTGAAAAAATAAAACTTGCATTTCCTGTCTTAATATGATAAATTATTAATGTTGTGAAAATAGATGGTCCTCTGTTACAGTATGTATTAAGAACATCCGTGCCATATAGGAGGTAAATATGAACGAAATTATCAGAGAAATTGAAGCCGCTCAGGTGAAAGAACAGATTGCCGACTTTAAAGTAGGCGATACCGTGAAAGTTTATGGTAAGATCAAAGAGGGTAACCGTGAAAGAATCCAGATTTTTGAAGGAACCGTTTTAAAAAGACAGGGTGGAAGCAACAGAGAAACTTTCACAGTCAGAAAACTGTCAAACGGCATCGGCGTTGAGAAGACATGGCCGTTACATTCCCCGAATGTGGAGAAGATTGAAGTAGTAAGAAGAGGTAAAGTAAGACGTGCGAAACTGAACTACTTAAGAGGACGTGTCGGTAAGAAAGCGAAAGTAAAAGAACTGGTAAAATAAGGTATGCGAAGTAAAGTGCACTGTGGAGTAATATACGCAGTGCACTTTTTGAAACAAAGCGTCTGACAATTGTCTGCTTTTACACAAGAAGAGAGGTGCTCCATTGGCGAGAAAAAAAGGACTGCATTTTTATCAGAAAGAGAAAAAGATCAATTCGGCATTTTTGAAAGATATCTTTGAAATGATAGCCGGTACTTTTATTGTGATCTTTCTGGCAATGGCTCTGACATATTTTGTCGGCATGCGGACGAGTGTGGTCGGCGATTCTATGGAACCGGCGCTGTATAACAGTCAGGAGATTTTGATCAACCGTTTTGTGTACAGGCTTTCCTCACCCAAAAGAGGAGATGTCGTCGTTTTTTTACCGAACGGAAATCAGAATTCGCATTATTATGTAAAACGTATTATAGCGCTGCCCGGTGAGACGGTGCAGATCATAAACGGGAGAGTATACATAGACGGCGAAATGCTTGAAGAAGCGGAATTATATGATAAGATCAGTGATCCCGGGATAGCCGGGAATGAGATTACGTTAGGAACCGACGAATATTTTGTACTGGGAGATAACCGTAACAGCAGCGAAGACAGCCGTTCCGGGAATATCGGCGCGGTGAAAAAGGATACGATCATCGGGAAAGCATGGTTTCACTTAAAGAGTGAAGAGGGCAATATCGGATTTATAGAGTAGGATGCAGATGACAGGCATTTTTAAACGGCAGGATCAATGCCTGTAAAGCGTCCGGGGAGGTAAAAATGAATTATCAATGGTACCCCGGTCATATGATGAAAGCGAAGCGTATGATGCAGGAGAACATGAAACTGATCGATCTGGTCATAGAATTGGTGGATGCGAGGATTCCTTTTAGCAGCCGTAACCCGGATATTGATGAGCTCGGTAAAAATAAGAGCAGGCTGGTGCTGCTTAATAAGGCGGATCTGGCGGATGAGGCATGCAGCAGAGAATGGATTGCATTTTTTAAGAAAAACGGTTTTTATGTACTGGAAATAAACGCCAAAACCGGAGCCGGCATCAAACATGTAAACGGCGCGGTGAAGGAAGCCTGCCGGGAGAAAATCGAGAGAGACCGCAGAAGAGGGATCGTAGGCAGACCGGTGCGCGCGATGGTAGTAGGGATTCCCAATGTGGGAAAATCTACTTTTATCAATGCATTTGCAGGCAAAGCCTGTACGAAGACAGGCAATAAACCCGGTGTCACAAAGGGAAAACAGTGGATCCGTCTGAGCAAAGAGCTGGAGCTTTTAGATACGCCGGGTATTTTATGGCCCAAATTTGACGATCAGGAAGTAGGGAGAAATCTGGCATTTATCGGTTCTATGAATGATGAAATTTTACAGAAGACGGAACTTGCAATAGACTTACTTACCTGTTTAATGGTAAACTATAGAAAAGAATTGAGGGAACGTTACGGCTTTCCGGAAGAGATGGAGACGCCGCTGCAGATTTTAGCATATATTTGTGAGAGCAGGAAGTGCTATAAAAAAGGCAGTGAGATCGATTATGAAAAGGGGGCCTCTCTTTTTCTGGATGATTTCAGAAGCGGCAGGATCGGCAGAATTTCCATAGAGAGACCGGAGAAGAGCGAAGGACGGTCATAGAGATTGCAACAGCATGTAATGAGCGAATTTGTGTCTGCGGTAAAAAAGCGCAGGCGAAGAGAAAGGCATGGTTATTAGAATGCGATGAAAAAGGTTTTACGGGAAATATTAAGTACCAGTTTATATCTTCTGGTTGTTTTATGTCTTACGTATCTGGTGATCCATTTTGTCGGACAGCGTACGCAGGTGAGCGGCAGTTCCATGGAGCCGAAACTGAGTGATCAGGATAATTTGATCGTAGATAAGATTACATATCAGTTTAAAGATCCGGAGCGGTATGATATCATTGTTTTTCCATTCCAATATGAAGAGAATACATACTATATCAAGCGCATTATCGGTCTGCCCGGTGAGACTGTCTATATAGACAGGGAAGGCAACATTTATATCAATGACGAACTTTTGGAAGACGGGTACGGGCGGGAAGTCATCAAGGAACCCGGCAGGGCATACGAACCGATCACGTTAGGCGATGATGAATACTTTGTGCTGGGAGACAACAGGAATAACAGTTCCGACAGCAGGGACCCTTCGGTCGGTAATGTGAAAAAAGACAGCATTATCGGCAGGGCCTGGCTTAGGATATGGCCGCTTGAAAAGTTTGGATTTATCAAGCACAGATAGGCAGAGAAAGGCATGAAAATGCATTGATACAAAAGCGCCGGATGGAAGATACAGGCAGAAAGGCGGCACAATATGGCGGAATCGATACAAGAGATCAAACAAAAATTACAGGCAGCTGATTTTAACAGGCTGCCTGAATTATTTCATATGTATGAAGCGGATGAAAGAAGCGGTGTAAAGAGCGAGTTGGAAAAAGCAAGAAAGCGACTTTTGTCTTACGAAAAAGAACTGGAACGGACGGAAAATCTCAAAAAATACGAGAAAGAATACGCTGCCTTTACGTCCATATGCGGCATCGATGAGGTCGGCAGAGGGCCTTTGGCCGGTCCGGTCGTAGCAGGCGCCGTAATTTTACCGAAAAATTGTGATATTTTATATATCAATGATTCCAAGAAACTATCCGAAAAAAAGAGAGAAGAGCTTTATGATGTCATTATGGAAAAAGCCGTGGCGGTCGGAATCGGATACAGTACGCCGGAGCGGATCGATGAGATCAATATTTTGCAGGCGACGTACGAGGCGATGCGGGAAGCCGTATCCAAATTGTCCGTTGTGCCGGATCTCTTGTTAAACGATGCCGTAACGATACCGGATCTGCCGATGAAACAGGTGCCGATCATCAAAGGAGACGCCAAAAGTATTTCCATCGGAGCGGCCAGTATCGTGGCGAAAGTAAAAAGAGACCGCCTGATGGTCGAATATGACGCTATTTTTCCGGAGTATCATTTTGCTTCCAATAAGGGCTATGGTGCACAGACGCATATTGAGGCGCTGAAAAAATACGGACCGTGCCCGATCCACAGAAAGTCTTTTATTACGCACTTTGTTTGATTCATTGGAGGGGAAACATTGCATTTAGGAAACATTTTTCAGCCGAAAAATAACCGGGTAAAGCAGACAGACGTACCGAAAACAAACGGAACGGTTTCCGCAGGCGAAAAAAATTACCGGGTCATGAATGAGATCAGGAATATGGCGCCGGGACAGACCGTTCAGGGAGAGGTAGTCGGAAAAGATGGCAATACGGTACAGATCGCACTCGATCCGGAAACCGTTCTGACTGCCAGATTAGAGCGGGATTTCAATATCGCACTTGGACAGAGCATGAGTTTTGAGGTCAAGGCAAGCAGCAGTTCCCTGCTTTCTTTGACGCCGCTGTATGCCAATATGGCCAACGAGGCAACGATTCAAAAGGCGCTGGCGGCAGCAGGACTTTCCGACAGCCTTGATAATATGAAAATGGTGGCAGCCATGATGAAAGAGGGCATGCCGATCGACAGAGACTCCATTGCCTTCGTAAACAGACAGTTGGTTGATTTTCCGGGTGCAAATCCGCTGTCCATTATACAGATGATCCGGCTGGGACTGCCGATCACAGAAGAGAATCTGGAGCAGTTTGCGCTGTATAAAAATTACGAACATCAGATCATACAGAGCGCCGCACAGATCATGGAAGAAATTCCACAGACCTTTGCCGCTCTTTTGGCAGAAGGAAGAGACGCAGAGGCAGTTTCTTTCTATGAACAGATCATAAAGGCATTTATCGGCAGCGAAGCGGCAGGCACAGAAGAAAGCGCGGCCGGAAACCCGCAGGGCGGAATACCGGGAGATATCGTAAAAGAAGGAGAAATACCGGGGGAGACATCAGAGATTCCCGGCAGGGAGACTGTATCCGGCGATAAGGGACAGAATCCTGCAGCGCCGGCAGGCAGCGCTTCCGTGGGAGCGGACGGCATTATGACGGAAAGTACGCAGGGCGGGGAAAATATAGAGAAACCGCTTCTTGCAAAGGAAATCTGGCAGGAGCTTGGCAGGATGCTGCGAAACTTGGGTGTGGACGAAGAAACGGCGAAGCAGATCAGTAATGGAAATCTTTCGCCCAAAGCTGTGCTCACACAGATCGGGGAACTTCTTGGCGGTCAGCCGCATGTCATACAGGAAGGCTTTCAGGAGTCTGTGAAAGAATTTCTGGGCAGCAGGGCATTTTCGAATCTGCTCCAGTCCGAAATGACCGGACAATGGCTGATCAGGCCGGAAGATGTGGCGGAAAAAGAGAATGTAGAACGTCTTTATGAAAGGATCAGAGAACAGACCGCTAAAATAAGCGAAGCGTTTCAGATGGTGGGAAAAGCGGATGCTGCCGGAGCAAAGAGCGTGCAGAATCTGCAGAACAATGTGGATTTTATGAACCAGATGAACCACCTTTTTACCTACGTGCAGCTTCCGCTGAAAATGGCGGGCAATCAGGCGCACGGCGATCTATATGTCTATACGAACAAGAAGAGCCTGGCGAATAAGGACGGAAATGTCAGTGCGCTTCTGCATCTTGATATGGAGCATTTAGGGCCTATGGACGTTTACGTTGCGATGCAGAAAAGCCAGAATAAAGTCAGCACCAATTTTACGTTAAGAGATGAGGCGGCGCTTGATCTGGTCGCCAAACATATTCACATTCTTAACGAGAGACTGGAGAAACGCGGGTATTCGATGAACGCCAATTTTCAGCTGAAAGAGAAAAATGTGCCGCAGACCAACGTGATGCGGGAGATCCTGACACAGAATAAGAATATTTCCGTGCTTAGTAAGACGTCGTTTGATATGCGCGCATAAATCGACAAACTGCTGACGGGGTGAAAAAGATGTGGGAGAGCAGAGATGGGGAAAGAGAGTGAAAAGAAAGTAAAGCAGGCGATCGCGCTCGAATATGACCCGGATAACGAAGCGCCGGTCGTCATTGCGAGCGGAAAAGGCGCTTTGGCTGACAGGATCATAGAGAAAGCAAAAGAAGCCGCCGTTCCGGTGCATCGGGATGATAAACTTGCGGAAACATTATCCAGACTGGATATCGGAGAAGCGATCCCGCCGGAACTGTATGAGGTCGTGGCAGAGATTCTCGTGTTCGTGGACGCTATGGATAAGATCAAGGCAAAACTGTTTAAGAACTAGAATACCTGCTGTGTGAAAAACGTTAATATATGAAAAAATGATAAAAAAACATAAAAAAGTAAATGGAGAAGTAAAAAAAGAACCCGTCAGTGCGCGGGCCGTCGGCATGGAACGGGAAAAGATGGCCTGCCGGTATCTGGAAGAACGCGGAGTCCGGATAAAAGAGCGGAATTTCCGGTGCAGGCAGGGAGAGATCGACCTGATCGGTTACGATGGAGAATATTTGGTCTTTTTTGAGGTAAAATACAGAAAGGCTGCTTCAAAAGGAAGCGCATCGGAAGCTGTAGACAGCCGTAAACAAAAAAAGATATGCCGGGTTTCAGATTACTACCGGATGATTCATAACTGTCCGTCAGATACGGCGATCCGTTATGATGTGATCGCCATTGACGGAGAACAGGTGAACTGGATACGGAATGCGTTTTATTACTGCGGGATGCAGTAGCCGAAAAATTTTGACAGGAAGGATACGATGATCCGAATGAATATAAAAAGAAAAGACAGCACTGTGAAAATGCGGCGAAACAGAAGCGGAAAGGTGGAATATCTTACCTTTCCGCTTTTGGAAGAAACCGGAATTGTCCGGCATCTTTTTTCTACGAGGATGGGCGGCGTCAGTGAGGGAATCTTCTCGTCTATGAATCTCAGTTATACGAGAGGGGATGACAAAGAAGCGGTGGATGAAAATTACCGCAGGATCGCACAGACACTCGGGTGTGAAGTGACTGATATTGTCTGTTCCGATCAGACGCATACGACGAATATCCGGGTGGTCAAAGCGGAAGATAAGGGGAAAGGAATTCTGTTTCCAAAAGATTATACGGATATCGACGGAATGATTACCAATGTGGAAGGAATCGTTCTGGCAACTTTTTATGCGGATTGTGTGCCGCTTTTTTTCGTGGATACAAAAAGGAGAGCGGTCGGATTATCCCATTCCGGCTGGAGGGGAACGGCCGGCCGGATGGGGGCGCGCACGATAGAAGCAATGGGCAGAGAATACGGTACCCGGCCGGAAGATGTCGTTGCGGCGATTGGGCCGTCTATCTGCAGGGACTGCTATGAAGTCAGTAAAGATGTAGCAGACATTTTCTTGCGGGAGTTTGATAAACCGGGGCAGGATAAGGCGATTTTGGATGAAAAAGGCGGCGGCAAATATCAGCTGGATCTGTGGGAGGCCAACAGAATTGTTCTGTTAGAAGCCGGGGTGCCAATGGAACACATACAGGTAACGGATATTTGTACCTGCTGTAATCCTTTCTTTTTGTTCTCCCATAGGGCAAGTCAGGGAAAACGTGGAAATTTAGGCGCGTTTTTGGGACTTTTGCCTGTGAATTAAGAAAAACTTAATTAATTTCCCATATATTCCTTTCATTTTATATGTTTCAATAAGATCAGGCGTGAAAACCCTGGATGCAGGGGAGTTATTTCCCGCGGTTTCAAAAGAGGAGGTGAAGCAGATGGCGAATATTCTTGTATGTGACGACGATAAAGAGATCGTAGATGCGATAGAGATTTATCTGCTGCAGGAAGGCTATCAGATTTATAAAGCATATGATGGCGAGCAGGCGATCCGGATTTTAAAGGAAAAAACGGTTCATTTGCTGATTCTGGATATCATGATGCCGAAGTTGGATGGTATTCATGCGACTTTAAAAATCAGAGAGTATTCCAGTATTCCGATCATTATTCTTTCCGCCAAATCCGAAGACAGCGATAAGATCCTGGGACTGAATATCGGGGCGGACGATTATGTAACGAAACCGTTTAATCCGCTTGAACTGGTTGCAAGGGTAAAATCCAACCTCAGACGGTATACGATGCTGGGCAGTCTGAATACGGAAAATAATGCGCTGTTTCGTGTAGGCGGTCTGTGTATCGATGATGATACGAAAGAAGTTACGGTAGATGGAGAAAGTGTGAAGCTGACGCCGATTGAATATAATATTTTGCTTCTGCTTGTCAAAAACTGCGGCAGAGTGTTTTCGATCGATCAGATTTATGAAAGCATCTGGAACGAAGAAGCGATCGGTGCGGATAATACGGTTGCCGTACATATCAGGCATATCAGAGAGAAGATTGAAATAAACCCGAAGGATCCACGATACCTGAAAGTAGTGTGGGGCGTGGGCTACAAGATCGAGAAACAATAAAAGAGGTGGGAATATGGGAAATAAGAAAAAGGGAAGAGCCGGCAGAGGCGTCAGAGGATTTTTGTACCTGCTGCAGCATGTTCTGCTTGCCGCAGCGGCAGTTGCATTATTGGTCATCACAACAGGTTCTACGGTTATGATACATGGATTATGGGGAACACAGAGCTATAGTCTGCACGCTTCCGATCAGGAGAAAATATATGAAGAGTCCGAACTTTTTCATACGATCTATGGGCGGGCGGTAGCGGATATCATACGGGTCGGCGTTATCAGAAGCCAGTTAGAGACCGATGGAGAATTTGACGGGAAAAAGATCATTGATGTGACGGCTTATAATTATCGTGACCAGGGGATGCCGGAACAGTATGTGACCGCGAGATATTATCTGGAAGATCTGCTGAAATGGCAGAAATACGGAATGGAATTTTCCACGGTATCCATGACGACGAAACAGCTTAAAGAATTTCTGGCAGATAAGACGATGATGACCGTTGTGGATCCGGACAGCAAATATTATAATACGTCTGACGCCAACTATATGAAATCGGATATCGGCAGTTATACCTTTGTTGACGATGTTTCTTCCAATATGCTGCCGGATGGAGACGACGACTGGTGGTATACGGATGAAGAAACGATAGAATTTGATGTTCTGGTCAACCGCTATAAGTCTGTTGATGGTAAAAACATTGAAGAATATACGGCGGATCTGACGTCATACCGCGGATTGTGTGACAGCGTGGAGGCGGCTATGAACAGTCTTGCCTATAATTACGAGGAATATCTTTCCTATCAGGAATATTACGACAGCCAGAATACAAATTTGCGTTATTGCATTGAGAAAACAGTGGGCAGCCATACGGAATATTTCACCAACATGGAAGACCTGATCAGTATGGATAAGCTCAAAAGTGCTTTAAAAAATGAAAGCATGGCAGATTTTTTCAGTGAAAATTTCGATGGAAAATTCGGCGGTGTAAACGGCGGAAAATATTTGTACTACAGTCCGTCCGAAATGATCTACGAAAGCAATTCGTCTATTCGTGAGAGTACGATAAGCGATATTGTAAAAAATTATGATTATGCTTATCCGGAAAGTATCAGAATCTGGATCGGCGTCGATTCCACTTATCCGGTGAGCGATGCTTTTGCACAGGGAAAAGCCGGTTTTCAAAATTATCTGCCCTATTTCTGGCAGTGGGTCATTCTGGCAGCGGCAGCGGTGATACTCTATCTTGTACTGCTGGTATATCTGACGGGAGCAACCGGACGCGATATCGATGAAGAAGGGAATGCCCGTATCAGACTGAACGGCTTTGACAAAATACCGACCGAGGCGGCAGTGATCGGCGGACTTGTATGTGCGTTCGTAATATGCTGCGCAGGAATATCGATCGTTACCGAGGGCGCATGGGATAACAGGAAATGGAGCAGCGATTTAAACATTGAAAATATTTATTCGCCGTGGTTTAAAATAGCGGCAGGAGCCATTGTATTTTTGATCGATGTGATCTTTTGCTTCTTTTATTATAGTTTTGTCAGAAGAATCAGGGCCAAAGTGTTCTGGCAGAACAGTTATTTAAAACGGATCGTGCACAAGTGCGCAGACCTGATCCTTGAAGTATACGATAATGGAAGCATCGTTGTCAGAACATGGGTGCCGTATTTCATTTTCCTGGCATTTAATCTGCTGATGCTGATGTTTGGACTTTTTACAGAATTCCCGGCGTTGTTGGGATTGTTCATCGCTTTTGTCATCGATATGGTGATCGGTGCAATGCTTTATATCGATGTGAAGGAAAGACAGAATATCGTCACGGGGATTGAGAAGATTGCAAAAGGAGATTTTGCTTACCAGATCAAACAGGAGAATCTGCACGGAGATAATCTTGTATTGGCCAAATCCGTCAACAGTATCGGAAACGGTATCAAGAACGCGGTAGAAGTCAGCATGAAAGACGAGCGTATGAAGGCGGATCTGATCACGAATGTTTCGCATGACATCAAAACGCCGCTTACTTCCATCATCAATTATGTGGATCTGATCAAGCGGGAGGACGTGGAAAATGAACGCGTCCGCAGTTATATCAAGGTATTGGATGAAAAATCCCAGCGTCTGAAGCAGCTGACCGACGATCTGGTGGAGGCGAGCAAAATATCTTCCGGGAATATTAATCTGCATTTTGAGAAGATCAATCTGTTAGAGCTCGTCAATCAGACAATCGGGGAATTCTCCGAGAAGTTTGAGAAAAAGTGCCTGACGAGCGTGATCAATGTCAATACGCAGAATGCGGTGATCGAAGCTGACAGCAGAAGCACCTGGCGTGTTATGGAGAACCTGTTCAATAACATTTATAAATACGCGTTGGAAGGCACAAGAGTTTATATTGCCATTTGCGGCAGGAGTACCGAAGGAGAGAAACAGCGGGAAATGGTGGAAATATCCATTAAAAATATTTCCGCTAAAGAATTAAATTGTAATCCGGACGAATTGACGGAACGCTTCATCAGGGGTGATGAATCTAGAACGACGGAAGGCAGCGGACTTGGCCTTTCTATAGCCAAAAACCTGACAGAAGCGCAAAACGGCACATTTGAGATCATTCTGGATGGAGACTTGTTTAAGGTGATCCTCACATTTCCGGTGTTGCAGGCATGATCGAATCATGATATAAGAGTCAGAGGTTTAAAGATTAAAATTTCCAGGGTTTGGATACCCTGGAAATTTTATTGCCTGTGAGGAATAAAATATATTTACTGCCATAGAAAGTGTGCTATGATAAAAGTTAACAGAAACAGACCGAAGGAGACTTCCCATGAAAGACTTTATCAGATTAACGGACTTGCGGGCAGGCGAAGTATATGAAATATTTCATATTGCAGATGAGATCAGCGCCGGAAAATATAACGGTTTCCTGCAGGGAAAGAGCGCGGTTTTATTTTTTCCCGCATCCAGTATCAGAACACGGGTAACATTCGAAAAAGGGATATGGTTACTGGGCGGTCAATCTATTTTATTCCCGGATGATGCACTGAATAAAAAAGAAGACATAAGAGACGTCTGCGGTTATTTGAATAATTGGGCGGATCTTATCATCGTGCGGTATCAGGACATACAATTGATAGAGAAGATTGCAGAGTATGCAGACGTTCCGGTAATCAACGCCATGACGGACTGTAATCATCCCTGTGAGATTATGGCGGATATGTACGCGCTGTCAAAGATCAGAGAGGATTTTATCAGGGATAACTATTTGTTCTGCGGCAAATCCGGCAATATCGGATTAGCCTGGAAAGAAGCGGCGGAAGTTATGGGATTTGATCTGTCTCAGTGCTGCGGTACAGGTTATGAGATGGATGGTGTAAACATCTATCATGATATCAGGGAAGCCGTCAAAGGAAAGGACATTATCTGTACGGATTCTCTGCCTGCCGGGGTTTTAGCGGATTTTAAAGACTGCCGGGTGACTGGGGAAGTAATGGATATGGCGAATAAAAACGCCATATTAAACCCCTGTCCGCCGTTTTACCGCGGTGAAGAAGTTTCCGATGAAGTCATACAGTCAGACTATTACGCAGGGTATGCGTTTAAAAAGAATTTATTGGAGATCCAGCAGGCAATTATAATATGGTGCATGATGCAGGCTGCTGTCTGAGCGACTATAAAAATTCCGGGATTTTATATAAAACCCCGGAATTTTTATAGTTTATTTACTTTATGTTTTATGTAGAAGCAGTCGATGTTTTAACCTTCCAGCGCATCCTCTTCTCTGTTATTATACTTTTCGAGAATATGACGGATTTTTTCCGTCGGCGTATAAATATTGGACATGGAGGCATCATGGTTCATGAAATTAATGATAGAAGCAATAAATTTGCTCATATCCGCTTCCTGATAGTAGGGCTTCTCTTTTAATTCCGGCGGCTGATAACATAGATTCGTCGTAATGATACGGTCGAAATAGCAATGTTCATAAGCCTCGTCAAATGCAGCCAGTCCATCGGTAAACAGGCCGAAGGTACAGCAGATAAAGACGCGTTTTGCATTCATTTTCTTTAACTGCTTGGCCGTATCGATCATACTGCCGCCCGAAGAGATCATATCGTCTATGATAATGACGTCTTTGCCATCGATATTATCACCTAAGAATTCATGGGCGACGATGGGATTTTTGCCGTTTACGATCGTGGAGTAGTCGCGTCTTTTATAGAACATACCGGTATCTACACCGAGTACATTGGCGAAATATACGGCCCTGTCAAGGGCGCCCTCGTCGGGACTGATCACAATGATGTGGTCTTTATCGATCAACAAGTCATTTGAGGTATGTAAAAGCGCTCTCATAAACTGGTAATGCGGAGTATAGTTGTCAAAACCTTTTAACGGCACGGAATTTTGTACGCGCGGGTCATGGGCATCAAAAGTGATGAAGTTGGAAACGCCCATATTCATCAGTTCTTCAACGGCATAAGCACAATCCAACGATTCCCGGCCGTTTCTTTTATGCTGTCTGCCTTCATACAGGAAAGGCATGATCACGTTGATGCGGTGCGCTTTACCGTTGATTGCGGAGATGATCCTTTTTAAATCCTGATAGTGGTCGTCAGGCGACATATGGTTCATGAAGCCGTTCATCTGATAAGTAATGCTGTGGTTGCAGACATCCGTTAAGATAAAGATGTCTTTGCCTCTGACGGAAGTATTGAGGATCGCTTTTCCTTCGCCGCTTCCGAAACGGGGGCATTCCATTTCAATCAGGTAGTCGTCCTCCATATAGCCGTAAAAGGCAGGATCTTTTTTGAAACTGTTATTCAGATTCTGCCTGAATTCTACCAGATAACGGTTGATTTTATGTGCCAGAGGCAAAGCGGCGGTTGTCGTGACAATTTTAATCGGAGCAACCGGCATTGCTGTTTTAAGTTCTTCAATATTAGGCATAATATTCTCCAATCTGTAAAAAATCTATCACTTCTTTTATATCATTATGCCAATGACACGTCAAGAGTTTGATGAACCCGCTGATTGAAATTAGCCGCTCAACCGCATATAATGATATTCATAAAGATTATGAGAAGGATGAATGAAAATAGAGGAGGCCGGAATGAAAAAAGTTTTCCTGGTTGAAGATGATAAGACAATTTCCAAGAATTTAATGCTTCTGCTCAAGTCAGAAGGGTTTGCAGTAAGCCATGCCTGCGCGCAAAGAGAAGCAGTCGATATGCTTGCCAAGAGCAGATTTGATATAGCCCTGGTAGATATTTCACTGCCTGACGGGAATGGTTTTGCCGTATGTACAGAAATCAAGCAGACGCAGAACATCCCGGTTATCTTTTTAACAGCGTCCGGGGATGAAGCAAGTGTTGTTACGGGGCTGAATATGGGGGCGGATGATTATATTACGAAACCATTCAGACCACGGGAACTGATCGCAAGAATTGGGGCGGCACTGCGCAAAGCGGATTGTCTGCCTGCCTGTTTTGACAGGAATGGACTTTCTGTGAATACAGTCAGCGGCACTGTAAAAAAGGATGGAAAAGAGGTATTTCTTTCCGCTTTGGAATATCGTTTGCTGCTGATATTTATTAATAATCCGAAAAATATTATTACGAGGGACAGACTGTTAGACGAATTATGGGATGCCGCGGGGGAATTTGTAAATAATAATACATTAACCGTTTATATAAAGAGGCTGCGGGAAAAGATCGAAGACGATCCTTCCAGGCCGCAGATTATTCTCACTGTTCATGGTACAGGTTACCGGCTGGGAGGCAGCTATGTTTCGGAATAAAGAAATGCGGCGGATTGCCGCACTGTTTTTGGTGATAGTTTTTATTGCTGCAGCCATAGGGTTTAAAATCGGTATCATGGCAGGGGTGTTGGAACTTATTTCGTCTGTTATCTTGGGAGTTGCATTTTATGCGTTTACGAGGGCACGCTATAAGAAGATTGCACAGCTGTCGGAGCAGATTGATCTGGTGCTGCATAATTCGGAACATTTATACATCAGCGAAGCCGAGGAAGGTGAACTTTCTATTTTACAGAGCGAGATTATGAAAATGACTCTGCGTATCCGGGCGCAGAATGATGAGTTAAGAAAAGAAAAAAAGCATCTTGCGGATTCTCTTGCAGATATTTCACATCAGCTTCGCACGCCGCTTACATCAGTGAATATTATTTTGTCATTATTAGAAAAAGATACAGAGAAAAAAGAACAGAAAGCATTGATAAGGGAAGCCGGAGAATTGTTTGAGCAGATGGATTTTTTGCTTGGGTCCCTGCTGAAATTATCCCGCCTGGATGCCGGAATCGTGGTTTTCAAAAAGGAACGGATCAATATAGGCAGTCTGGTATCCGATTCGCTCCGTCCTTTTCTAATCTCCATGGAACTGCATAATATTCAGATACAGACTGATCTGCCAGAGGAAATTGAGATCTGGGGTGATTTCAGGTGGCTTTCAGAAGCATTTCAAAATATTTTGAAAAACAGTATAGAGAGTGTGGGTGATAATGGAAAAATCAAAATCATCTGTGAAGATAATCCGATATTTACGGAAATCACATTCCATGATGATGGGGCAGGATTTGAAAAGGAAGATTTACCGCATCTGTTTGAGCGTTTCTATCGGGGGAAAGATGCGGATGCGGCGGGATATGGAATCGGACTTGCCCTTTGCAGAAATATTATCATGCGGCAGGGAGGGACGATCCTGGCCCAAAATCATCCGCAGGGAGGGGCTGTATTTTCCGTACACTTTCTAAAGTGACATATTTTTCATGCAAATGTGACGGATCAGTCACAAAAAAGTCACAGAAAAGTAAGTTCAAAATCTTATGATATGGGTAAACGACGAAGGGAACAGCAGATGCGTTCCGCTGTTTTCTGAAAAGTAAAAAGGAGGCTCATAGAATGGAGTTTTTGAAAATTGAGGACTTGTGCAAAGTCTACGGTAAAAATGAAAATATGGTCACTGCATTAGACCATGTTTCCCTGAATATTGAAAAGGGTGATTTTACTGCCATTATTGGTACTTCCGGTTCAGGGAAATCTACTTTACTCCATGCAATTGCAGGGGTGGATATTCCGACAAGCGGAAAGATATATCTGGATGGGCAGGACGTATATGCCCAGAGCAGCGAAAAACTTGCGATATTCCGCAGGAGGCAGGTAGGGCTGATTTATCAGTTCCACAATCTGATACCTACGCTGAACGTTGTAGAGAATATGACGCTGCCCATTCTCATGGATAAAAGAAAAGTCAATAAAGAACGTTTGGATGATTTGCTGGAATTACTGGGGTTACAGGAGAGAAAGACACATCTGCCCAACCAGCTTTCAGGCGGACAGCAGCAGCGGGTCGCTATTGGACGCGCCTTGATGAATGCCCCGCAGGTGTGCCTGGCAGATGAACCTACGGGGAGTCTGGACAGCCGTAACGGACAGGAAATTATTCATCTCCTGAAGGAAAGTCATCGTAGATATCACCAGTCACTGATTATTGTTACCCATGATGAAAACATTGCTTTGCAGGCAGACCGTATTATCAGTATCGCGGATGGAAAAGTGGTAAGGGATGAAAGGCAGGTGGCGCAGTCATGAATATTTTTTATAGGCTTGTCCTGCAGGACTTAAAGAAAAACCGTACCCGTACCCTTGTGACGGTGATCGGCGTGATATTGTCCGCTGCTTTATTTACAACAGTTGCCACTTTTGGAACATCTCTTTTACAATATTTGGTCAATGGCTCAAAGCTTAAATGCGGCAGCTGGTATATTGATTTTGTAGATGCAGACTCGGATTTCGTGCAGGAAAGAATGGCAGATTCCGAGGTTACGGATGCAGTGCTATTTGAAAATCTCGGCTATGCTTTGTTAGACGGCGCAAAAAGCCCTGAAAAACCTTATCTGTTCGTTGCCGGTTTTACAGAGGAAACATTTGCCAAGCTGCCGGTTACACTGATTTCCGGCAGGCTTCCGCAGAATGACACGGAAGTTGTCATCCCGAATCATATTGCCATTAAGGCGGATGTGAGGATTCCGGTAGGCGAAACCATTTGTATCGCAGTCGGCGACCGGGAAGAAAGTGGGAATATATTGACGCAGCACGATCCATACAGGGACAGTGAAGCATTGCACATAGTGGAAGAAAAAAATTATACGGTTGTAGGAGTTTATGAAAGAGCCGGATTTGAAGAACATGATTCACCCGGGTATACATTGATCACTAGGACGGATACGGCGGGTATAACGGGGCGGTACAGCCTGTTTCTCACATTGGACAGTCCGCAGAAAGTGAAGGAATATGGAAGCCGCTTTGCGGATTCTTCTCCTTTTGCCCTGAATGAGGATGTACTGCGCTTTTATGGTGTGTCAGAAAATACCCTGTTTAATGCAATTATGTTTACGGTGGGGGGAGTATTAGTTGCAATTATCATGATTGGCTCCGTTTTTCTGATTTATAATTCATTTTATATTTCTTTAAATGAACGTGTGCACCAGTTTGGCATTCTGATGTCGGTAGGAGCAACAGCCAGACAGTTAAAAGGTTCTGTTTTGTTTGAAGGCCTTTGTATCGGTGTGCTTGGCATTCCGTTTGGTGTAGCTGCCGGTATTGGAAGCGTTGCTTTGGCGCTGCCTGTTGTTGAGAAGAACTTTGCGACTATTTCAGCGAGCAATGTAGCGCTTACATTGTCGGTGTCTGTTCCGGCGCTTGCGGCTGCGATAGCAGTCAGCCTGGCCACGATTTTGATCTCTGCATATATTCCGGCAAGAAAAGCGGCGGCTGTTCCTGTGATGGAGTGTATCCGCCAGACCGGTGAAATCAAAACGGAGGCCGGGGATGTTAAAATTCCCGAATTTTTGAGTCGTATTTATGGTCTGGAAGGATTATTGGCTCATAAGAATTTCCGCAGAAACAAGCGGCGTTACCGCAGTGTGGTATTGTCTCTAACTTTAAGCGTTGTATTGTTTGTAACGGGTAATGCATTCGGCAGCACTTTGAAAGGAATGGCGAAAGAATTAGCAGTCGAGGCTGACGGTGACATTTCGTTTTATGCAAAGGAAATGCCCAAGGATGAGCTCCTTGCGCTGCACGACAGATTAAAGAAGGTGGATGGAGTAAGTAAAAGCACATGGCAGTCTGATCTGATTTATTCCGGCATGGTAGAAGGGCTTCCGGATGATTTTGCAGGCGGTCAGTTTCAGGCGGATTGTAACGTACCGATCTATGTCCAGTTTATTGAAGATGCAATTTATGAGGGATTTATAGAAAGCCTTGGGTTTTCTGTGGAAGAATACAGCGGACAGGATGCTAAAGTTCCGAGTCTTATTATGGATCCTGCAGAACATAAGGTTTTTTTCACGGGACAGGAAATGGAGTTTGTCTTTTATTCTTCCGCAGGGGAGCGGGTAAAGACGATTGGTACGACGGTAGTGGATAACTATCCTTTGGATATGCTTCCCTATGATTCTAAGCCGCAATATTTATTTCTTATGGTTGTTCCGTGGTCAATGTATAGTGAATTTGACGGATTGGAGGGAACGTCCAAATCAGGTCTGACTTTTTGGGCAGATGCACCCGCACAGACAATGGCGCAGATTCAGTCCGGGATCATGGAGGCAGGGATTGTCTGTGACTATACGCTGGTCAATCTGTCTTCGGCAGTTGATCTGTTCCGCAGCGCAACTTTTGTTGTGGATGTATTTTCGTATGCATTTGGCGCTATGATTTCACTGATTGCAGCTGCAAATGTATTCAATACCATTTCAACCAATATCCGTATCAGGAGACGGGAACTTGCCATGCTGCGCTCCGTTGGGATGTCGGAACGGAGCTTTGGCCGGATGATGAATTTTGAATGCTTTTTTTACGGACTGCGTACGCTCTTGTTTGGAGTGCCGGCTGCCGGTATTCTTTCATGGCTGATCTACAAGGGAATGGTGATGAGCGAACAGCTTGAAGGATTTGCCTATCATTTTCCCTGGAAGAGTATGACTGTCAGTGTACTTGGAGTATTTTGTATCGTTTTTATCACAATGCTGTATGCCGCCGATAAAATCAGAAAGGAAAATATTATTGATGCGCTCAGGGATGACATCGTATAAAAAGAGAATCACGGATGATTCATCAGCTTTTTCACTCAGAGCTTGCTCACAGCGGTCATATTATATATAATTTTCTATAGGGTGCAGTCCACACCGGGAAAAAGCGCAGTGAAATCAAGGTGCAAAGCATAAACCTGACTATATACAACCCTGAACAGGAGACATATGAATATGAAACATACCCCCCATATCATCAAATCCATCCGGAAAGATTCCATAGCCGAAGAACTCGGCATTACATCCGGCGATATCCTTCTGCAGATAAACGGCACGGATATCACAGATATTTTCGATTACCAGTACCTGATACAGGACGAATATATAGAAGTCCTGATCCGCAAACCGGAAGGTGAAGAATGGCTTTTGGAAATCGATAAAGAATATGACGAGGACTTGGGCATAGAATTTGAAAACGGTCTTATGGACGATTACCGTTCCTGTCATAACAAATGCATTTTTTGTTTTATCGACCAGATGCCGCAGGGGATGCGGGAGACGCTTTATTTTAAAGACGACGACTCCAGGCTTTCCTTTTTACAGGGCAACTATGTGACGCTGACCAATATGTCTGATGAAGATATTGAAAGGATTATCCGTTATCATTTATCGCCGATCAACATTTCTTTTCAGACGACCAATCCCGAACTGCGCTGTAAGATGTTAAACAACCGCTTTGCCGGGAAGGCGCTTTTAAAAGTGCAGAAGCTTTACGATGCGGGTATTACCATGAATGGGCAGATCGTTTTGTGCAAAGGAATTAACGATGGCGGGGAACTGGAAAGAAGCATTGCCGATCTGACGGCATATCTGCCGCATTTGGAAAGCGTATCGGTCGTGCCGGTCGGTATATCCAAATACAGAGAGGGACTTTTCCCGTTGGAACCGTTTGAGAAAGAAGATGCTGTATGCGTCCTTGACTGCATTCATAAATGGCAGCGTAAGATTTTTCCGGAATATGGACTTCATTTTATTCATGCTTCCGACGAGTGGTATATTCTGGCGGAGCAGGAACTGCCGGAAGCTGCGCGTTATGATGGTTATCTGCAGCTGGAAAACGGCGTAGGCATGCTGCGGCTTCTTATGGATGAGTTTGCGCAGGCCATGTCGGAGCTGCCGGAGGAAAAAGCAGGACCGTTTTCCGGAGAGAAAGAGCCTGTTAAAGAAGAGCTTTCCATTGTAACGGGGAAACTGGCATATCCGTATATCAAAAGAATGGCGGAAACAATGGAGGCGCGTTTTCCGCATCTGACGATACATGTCTATGCGATTACCAACGATTTTTTCGGAGAACGCATTACGGTGTCGGGACTTTTGACGGGACAGGATATTATCGGCCAGCTGCAGGGGCAAAGACTCGGCGGACGGATCCTCCTGCCGCAGAACGTGCTGCGGAGCGGTGAAAATTATTTTTTGGACGATATTACCGTGCCGGAACTGGAAAAGACTTTACAAGTGAAGGCAGATATTGTAAAATCAAGCGGATATGATTTTGTGCATACGATTCTGAACATGAGAAACAGGACGGAAGAATAAAAGGAGATTATACTAGAATGGGAAAGAAGAGATCCATGCCGGTCGTGGCAGTGGTAGGACGTCCGAACGTAGGAAAGTCTACGCTGTTTAATGCATTGGCAGGAGAAAAAATATCGATCGTCAAAGATACCCCCGGTATTACCAGAGACAGGATCTATGCGGATGTTTCCTGGCTGGATATGAATTTTACGCTGATCGATACGGGCGGTATCGAGCCGGAAAGCAAAGATATTATTTTAAGGCAGATGCGCGAACAGGCACAGATCGCCATTGATACCGCGGATGTTATCGTTTTTATGACAGATGTCAGGCAGGGCGTTGTGGATACGGATTTTAAAGTGGCGGATATGCTGCGCCGCTCCGGAAAGCCGATTGTGTTAGCGGTCAACAAAGTGGATGATTTTAACAAGTATATGGCGGATGTATATGAATTTTATAATCTGGGCATCGGAGAACCTTTCGCGGTTTCATCCGTCAATAAGCTTGGTTTTGGAGAACTGCTCGACGAGATTACCTCACATTTTGACAAGAGCGCGGCAGTGGAAGAAGAGGATGACAGGATAAAGATCGCCGTTGTCGGAAAACCGAATGTGGGAAAATCTTCTATGATCAACAGACTGATCGGAGAAAACAGAGTGATCGTATCCGATGTTGCGGGAACGACACGGGACGCTGTGGATACGGAAGTCACTTATCATGGAAAAGAGTATGTTTTTATCGATACGGCAGGGCTGCGGCGGAAGAATAAAATCAAAGAAGAGCTGGAACGGTATATGATTATCCGTACCGTTTCAGCCGTAGAACGGGCCGATATCGTCGTTCTCGTTATTGACGCCGTAGAAGGGGTGACCGAACAGGATGCCAAGATAGCCGGTATTGCCCATGACAGGGGAAAGGCGACGATCATTGCGGTCAATAAATGGGATGCGGTAGAAAAAAATGATAAGACCGTTAACCAGTTTACACAGAAAGTCAGACAGATCCTTTCTTTTATGCCCTATGCGGAGATTACATTTATATCTGCGGTGACAGGACAGCGGTTATTCAAATTGTACGAGCTGATCGATGCGGTATATGAGAATCATGCCATGCGTGTTGCAACAGGCGTATTAAACGAGATCATGGCGGAAGCGGTGGCGATGCAGCAGCCTCCTTCAGATAAAGGAAAAAGACTGCGTTTGTATTATATTACGCAGGTGGCCGTGAATCCGCCGACATTTGTTATCTTTGTCAACGATAAAGAACTGATGCATTTCTCCTACACGCGTTATATTGAAAATCAGATTCGGGAGACCTTTGGATTTAAAGGAACGCCGCTTAAATTTTTTATCAGGGAAAGAAAGGAAAGTAAGTAAAGTGGAACGGATTATTTGTTTATTGATCGGTTATGTTTTCGGCCTTTTTCAGACCGCATACATTTACGGCAAGATTCATGGAATCGATATCAGAAACTATGGGAGCGGAAATGCCGGAACGACAAATACGATGAGAGTGCTCGGCACCAAAGCAGGATTGATCGTCTTATTCGGCGATATCATCAAATGTATTCTGGCAATCGTGATAACAGGCTTTTTATTCGGCAAAGCGCATCCGGACAGGATCTATCTGTTAAAGATTTATGCGGCGGCAGGCGCGATCCTCGGACATAATTTTCCCTTTTATCTGCATTTTAAAGGCGGAAAAGGAATTGCGGCGACGGCGGGCCTGATCCTTTCTTTTCATCCGTATTTTATACCAATGGGAATTATTTTGTTCTTCGGCGCATTTTTTACGACGCATTATGTATCGCTTGGTTCCCTGCTTGTTTATGCGGGATTTATGATAGAAATCGTAGTGCTTGGACAGACAGGGATATTCGGCGCCATGGATCAGGCGCATCTGATCGAGTTATATATCGTCGCGGCATTTCTGACGGTCATGGCTTATTATAAGCATAGAGAAAATATCGGGCGTCTGTTAAAAGGAGAAGAGCGGAAGACTTATCTGACGCACAAAAATAAAGACACGGAAGAAAAGAAAGACGCGTAAAGGTATTATTACATAGAAGGAGCGTGATGAAAGATGTATGATTTTGTAGATATTTTGTGTATGCTGTGCGGCGCCTATCTGCTTTATACGGGAGTGGTCATGAAAGTACAGGGACGCATTATCAGCAATGTTGTTTTAAGAAAAAATACGAATGAAGATTCTATCCGCGATAAGGAAGGGTTTATTCAGTACTTGTACTGGAAGCTTGCAGTCATCGGAATCGTGATCATCCTTTCGTCGATCGCCAGTCTCTTTAGCGGCAGCATGGGCGATTCGAATGTCGTATCCACACTTACCTGGGCAGTTTTTTTGGCGGCGATCATAGCCTATGCGGTTGTTGTGAACAAGGCCATGAAAAAATACTGCAAATAAGCAAAAGCAAAAAATAAAGAAGTTTAAGCCGTAAGAATAGATAACGGACTTAAAACTTCTTTTTTTGTATATCACTATACAGCATTCCGGAGCCTTATCGTTCCTCCATGGGAACATAGACTTTGTCTTCACCGATCGGCTTATAGGCGGGACGGATAATCTTACCGTTGTTGGCAAGCTCTTCCATTCTGTGTGCGCTCCAGCCGGCAATTCTTGCGATCGCGAAAATCGGCGTGTAAAGTTCTTTGGGCAGATTCAGCATATTGTAAACAAAGCCGGAGTAGAAATCCACGTTGATGCTGACACCCTTATAGATCTGACGCTCTTTGGCGATGATCTCAGGAGCAAGGCGTTCTACGAGAGAGTAGAGAGCGAATTCTTCATGCAGTCCCTTTTCTTCCGATAACTGTTCAACGAAGGATTTAAAGATAACGGCTCTCGGGTCGGACTTGGAGTAAACGGCATGGCCGACACCGTAAATGAGTCCGGCATGATCAAAAGCGTCTTTGTGGAGCAGTTTGGCCAGATAATCCGCAACCTGTCCCTCATCCGCCCAGTTGTTCACCTGATGTTTCATGTCATCAAACATCTGTACGACTTTAATATTGGCTCCGCCGTGTCTTGGTCCTTTTAGGGAACCGATCGCTGCAGCAATGACGGAGTAAGTGTCTGTCAGAGATGATGTAACGACATGGGTCGTAAACGTGGAATTGTTACCGCCGCCGTGTTCCATATGCAGAACAAGAGCGATATCGAGGATCTTTGCCTCAAGCGGCGTGTAAATACTGTCGGGGCGCAGGATATGTAAAATATTCTCGGCCGTGGACAATTCCTGTCGGGGCTGGTGAATAAATAAACTTTTTCCATCGTGATAGTGGCTGTATGCCTGATAACCATAGATAGAAAGCAGAGGGAAAAGGCTGATGAGCTGTAAACACTGCCGCAGAACATTGGGAAGAGAAGTATCATCCGCTCTGTCGTCATAAGAATACAAGGTCAGTACGCTTCTTGCTAATGTATTCATCATATCATTACTGGGGGCTTTCATGATAATATCGCGTACGAAGCTGGTAGGAAGAGAACGATAACCGGCTAAGAGCGATTTAAACATTTCCAGTTCTTTTGCATCCGGCAGTTTATTAAAAAGAAGCAGATAAGTGGCTTCTTCATAGCCGAAATTGCTGTCTTCGGCAAAGCCTTCAACGAGGTCTTTTACATCATATCCTCTGTAAAAAAGCCGTCCGTGGGTTGGGATTTGAACACCGTCTACGATTTTATTTGCACGTACATCGGAGATGTTCGTCAGTCCTGCCAGTACACCTTTTCCGTTCAAGTCACGCAGTCCGCGCTTGACATCATATTTCGTGAACAGCTCCGTATCAATAATGCCTGCCTGCTTACTCATATTAGCAAGACGAAAAATTTCCGGTGTAATTTCCGAATAGCTGTTATGATCCATCACATACATGATATAGGCCTCCTTTCAAATAATTTGCGAGTTACATTTACAGAAACGGCTCTTTTTAGAGACGCTTCTGTCTATTATAGCATGAAAATTTCATAAATAGATAAAAAAGTATAAAAATTTAAGAAAGTTTTTACATATTGGACAATTTTATTGTATATTGCGAAGGCGGGAAAAAGGTATTAAAATAGGAAACATAGAGTGAAGAAGCAGGAGAAGGGAAAGGTTAGGAGAATGAACAGACAGGAAATATTAAAACACGTGGATCATACACAATTAAAGCCGACCGCAGCATGGAAGGATATCGTTGAACTGTGTGACGACGCGATCCTCTATCAGACTGCGTCCGTCTGTGTACCGCCCGCGTATGTGAAACGGATACGAGACACATATGACGACGAACTGACGATCTGTACGGTGATAGGCTTTCCGCTGGGATATCATGCGACACCGGTCAAAGTGCAAGAGACGCTCCAGGCGATAGCGGATGGCGCCGACGAGATCGATATGGTCATTAATATTAATGATGTGAAGAACAGACTCTACGACAAAGTGGAAGAGGAGATCCGTCAGGTAAAAGCAGCCTGCGCATCCCGTATTCTGAAAGTCATTATTGAAACGTGCTATTTGGATGAGGAAGAAAAAATCGCCATGTGTCATGCCGTGACCGCGGCGGGAGCGGATTATATCAAGACTTCCACCGGGTTTGGAACGGACGGGGCGAAGATAGAAGATATCAGGTTATTGAAACAGCATATCGGGCCCGATGTAAAGATCAAGGCAGCAGGCGGTATTTCCACAGTGGAAGAGATGGAAGCATTCCTTGCGGAAGGGTGCGATCGGATCGGCACGTCCAGAGCGGTCGGATTATTAAAAGAACAGGAGTAGGGAAAAGCATGGAGATCAGAGACAGAATCAACAGACTGCGGGAGACGATGAAAGAGGAACGGATCGATTATTATCTGATCCCGACAGCGGATTATCACAATTCGGAATATGTTAATGAATATTTCAAAGTAAGAGAATATTTTTCCGGTTTTACAGGTTCTAACGGGACACTGTTAGTAAGCCGTGACGAAGCCGGTCTATGGACCGATGGGCGTTATTTTATCCAGGCCGGGAAAGAACTGGAAGGAAGCGGGATCATCCTTTACCGGATGCAGGAAGAAGGCGTACCGACAATCAAAGAGTATCTGGCAGAGCATATGAAAGAAAATGAAACGCTCGGTTTCGACGGCAGAGTCGTTACCGCCTCTTACGGAGCGGAACTGGAAAAGGCTCTGCAGAATAAAAATATAACGATCCGTTATGAAAAGGATATTGCAGGCAGCCTCTGGGAGGACAGACCCGCACTGCCATGTGCGCCCGTCGTTATTTTACCGGAAGAGATCTGCGGGGAGAATGCCGCGCAGAAACTCGACAAAATAAGAGCTAAGATGAAGGAGCAGCAGTGCAGTGCGCATCTGCTTGCCAAACTGGATGATCTGATGTGGCTGCTTAATATCAGAGGCGGCGATATCGAGTGCAATCCGGTTGCTCTATCATACGGCTACGTGACGATGACGGAGTGCAGCCTGTTCATACAAAAGGACGCCGTCAGCGGGAAACTGCAGGAGTATGCGGATAAGTGGCATATTACGTTAAAAGGCTACGACGAGATCGAAGACTTTCTGCGCCGGGCGCCGGAAGAAAAGGTTTTACTGGACGATAAAAACATTAACTATACATTGTACCGGATCCTGCTAAAGAAGGCGCAGACCGTATCCGGCATGAATCCGAGCGAAGTATGCAAAGCCGTTAAAAATCCTACGGAACTGGCATGTATGGAAAACGTATATTTAAAAGACAGCGCGGCTTTGTGCAGGTTTATCTGCTGGTTAAAGAACAATATCGGGAAGATACCGATCAATGAATATTCGGCCGCAATGAAATTAGATGGCTTCAGAAAAGAGATCGACGGTTTTCTGGATCTGTCTTTTCCGACGATAAGCGGCTATAAAGAAAATGCGGCGATGATGCATTATGAGGCGACGAAGTCCGTGCATAAAGAACTGGCGGCGGAAGGCATGCTGCTTGTTGACTCTGGTGGTCAATATCTTGGCGGAACGACAGATGTGACAAGAACGATCGTACTGGGTGAGATCAGCGCGGAAATAAAGAAACATTTTACGGCGGTTGCCGTCGGCATGCTGCGGCTTACGAACGCGGTTTTCTTATATGGATGTACCGGCAGAAATCTGGATATCCTGGCAAGAGAACCGTTATGGAGTATGGGGATCGATTATAAGTGCGGCACGGGACATGGCATCGGTTATATCTTAAACGTTCACGAAGGGCCCCAGAATATCCGCTGGCGTTACAGCGAGGGCGTAAGAGAGGCCGTGATCGAAGCAGGCATGGTGATCTCCAATGAACCGGGCGTCTATAAAGAGGGCAGCCACGGCATCCGTACGGAAAATATCATCGTGGCCAGAAACGGTGAAAAAAACGGAGACGGACAGTTTATGTATTTTGATACGTTAACTTATGTGCCGATCGATCTTGACGCAGTCGATACTTCTTATATGCAGCCTATGGACATTGAGCAGTTAAACGCTTATCATAAAAAGGTATATGAAAAAATAAGTCCGTATCTGGAGGAAGAAGAACGCGTATGGCTAAAAGAGGCGACAAGACCCGTACACAAGTAAGAAGCGGGGCGCCCTTATAAAAATACGGTCGAGGGATCTATGAAATTTTATAAAAATCTGTATATCGGCGAAACTATAAAAAAGCCGAATAAAATAAAAAGAAAAATAAAGCATCACGCCAGGCAGCTGAAAGTTTTCGTTATTATACTGGCAGCAGGAGATGACCAGCTTGAAATATGCCATAGTATGATATTGGGACAGCCTTATTACCAAAAGAAGGAAAATGCCCCGTATATCATCGGCATTGCGGGCAGCTATGAAGAAGCGGTAGCGCTTGTCTGCCGTATTACCGGGGAAGCGTATGCGCAAAACGGCAATGCCGATCTAAAAAGCTATCTGTTTCCGAAAATATAAGCGGCAGGAAAGGTAAAAACAATGCTACATATATTGTTGTTGATTTTAAAGATCATAGGGATCGTACTTGGAGCGCTGCTTGGAATCATACTCTTGGGCATTGTTCTCGTTTTGTTCGTGCCGGTACGCTACAGGGCGGAGGTTATGCGGACGGAAAGCGGGGATAGTCCGCCGGTGGTCGTCAGGGCAAAGGCAGGCTGGCTGCTGCACATCGTGAATATCAGGGTGGATTATCCCGCAGACGTCTGGCTGAAGGTAAGGATTTTGTTCTTTACCATTTTCAAGATGCCGAAGCAGGAAAAAGAAAAGGCAGAAAAAACAAAGCCGGACAAAAAAAGATCTGCAAAGGCAAAAACCGCAAAAACAAAAACCGCAAAAACAAAACCCGAAAAAACAAAATCCGAAACGGCAAAACCGGCAGAAGAACCAGAGAAGCCGGCTGAAACGGTAAAAACGGATGATGCGGCGGCTTTAGAAATGACCGGCCCGCAGCAGTTCAGCGCGGATGAAACCGCAGAAGAAGGCGCAGATGGGAAAAAACGCAGGGGGATAAAATTTTCCCTGAAAGGGTTGTGGATAAAAATATGCAAATTCTTTCAAAATATCTGGTACACATTGAAAAGAATATGTGATAAAATAAAAACAATATGGAAAAATATAGAATACTATACGGGTATTTTGCAAAGCGATACGTTCAAACGGTCTTTTGCGCTCTGCAAAGATGAGCTGCGGCAGATTTTTGCTTATCTCAAACCGCGGAAACTGCAGGCGGATCTTGTGATCGGTCTGGACGATCCGGCGGCAACGGCCAAAATACTTTCCTATTACGGAATACTATATCCGTTTGTCGGAAACCATGTTAATATCGTTCCGGATTTTGACAGAAAACGGCTGGAAGGTTCTGTTTTGGTCAAAGGGAAAATAAAAATGTTTATTTTTCTCAAAGCCGCAATTCGGATTTACTTTAATAAAGACATCAAGCGTTTGATCAAGCTATTCATGAAGGAGGATGTATAAATGGCAGATAACAATTTTACCGGTGTGATCGAATCGTTAATGAAGGGAATGAACGCCGTAGTATCAACGAAGACGGTAGTAGGAGAGGCAACGCAGATCGGGGATACCATTATTCTTCCTCTGGTGGACGTTACTTTCGGCGTCGGAGCAGGCGCCAGTGCAGCGGATAAGAAAAACGGCGGCGCAGGAGGTTTCTCGGCTAAAATGAGTCCGAGTGCGGTGCTTGTGATCAAGAACGGTTCCACCAAGTTAGTCAATATTAAGAATCAGGATACCATTACCAAGGTGATCGATATGATCCCTGATATCGTCGATAAATTCACGGCGCCCAAAGAAGAGATGATAGAAGACGACGCAGCCGTGGACATTGCTTTTCCGGAAGATAATAAGAAGGAAGAATAAGGCGGCGTAAACAATCGGTTATAAATTGCATATGATGGATAGAGAGCATAAACAGGTTTTAGGAAAGGCGTGACTTACCATGAAAAAGATGATCGGCCTTGTGGCGCTTTGTATTGCGGCAGGCATGCTGTTTATGCTGTTTATGACGAACCGCTTTATCGGATTGATTCTGATTATATTGTTGTTTCTGATAGGATATAATTTTTTTTGTTGCGATTGATAAGGATAAACAGTGGTAAGCGTTATGGAGAACTTTGAAGAAATACTGATGCAGGAAGGTTCCGGGGAGGAACTGAACAAATTAAAATCATGGCTGTTCCGGGAAAATGTGCGTCTGATCACGGCACAGAAAGAACTTGAGCAGACAAGAGAGCAGTTTGAGCAGGAAAAAGAGCAGTTTCAGGATGAAATAAAGTCATGGAATCGTAAAATGTCTGCCGAAAGACAGCGTCTAAAAGAAGATAACGCTTTTTTCGAAAAGAAAATGGATATTTTAAAAGATGGCTTTACCCAGCTTGATATGGACCGCAGAAGACTGGACAAGGAATGGGCGAAGTTTGAAGCGCGCAAGGAAGTCATGGAGGAACCGGTCTACGGACTGAGCCGGGATGTGTCGGCATTTTTCCGGGGCGTCAGGAATCCGCTTGCACTAAAAAAGCGCTATAAGGACCTGATCAAGATCTTTCATCCGGACAATGTAGCGGGAGACAAAGAGATCATTCAGATGATCAATAAGGAATATGAGAATCTGAAACGGGATTATGATACAGGGAAATGGGCATAAAAAAGGTCAGGCATTTCAGCCTGACTTTTTTACTGCGTATTATTTAAGCTCTCTCAATTTTGCCTGATTTCAGACACTGGGTACATACATGCAATTTTTTAGCTGCACCATTTACTTTACATTTCACACTCTTAACATTAGAATGCCAAATTCTGTTTGATCTTCTATGAGAATGGCTGACGTTGTTACCGAAATGAGCGCCCTTACCACAAATATCACATTTAGCCATCTTCGCACCTCCTGACAATCATCAATATAATCGATTCTTTTTTCTGAACTAACACAACATTTGTATAATAGCAGAAATGGAAAAAGATTGCAAGTACAAATTTCATAAAATTCTCTTTTCTGAATATTGACTTTTCAGAGTGCTTTTGAGATAATATTAGCAGTGTGTTGGAACAAGTAGGAAGTTTATGTATCAGACTTTCTATTGTCATAAATTATAACTTTCAAGGAGGATATGTCATGTCAACAAAAGCGAATTACAAGATTGACGAAATCGGTAAAGGCAAAGTCGGTTTTTCCAAGACACGTTCCATTATCGAAGCTGCTTTCTACGGCAACAACGTAGTCAAAGTAAACACATTGAAAGAGGCTTATAACTTAGCGAAAAATTCACCGGGAACGATTGTTACCGATATGCCGATCAAAGATGGAGAGACATTTGGTCTTGACGCTGATGCAAAAGTATTGTTATTCAACGATGGCGCTGTAACAGGACGTTATGCTGCAGCACGCCGTATCAAAGGCGAACCGGGCGTTGATGAAGCGAAACTGGATAAAGTGGTTATGGACGCTATCTATGAGACACGTTGGAAAACCATGTATCATGCGGAATGTTTCGTAGGTCTTGATCCTGAATTTATGGCAAAAGCACATCTGCTCATTCCGGAAGGAGAAGAGAACCTTCTCTACAACTGGATGATCAACTTCCAGTATATGTCCGATGAATATGTAAAGATGTATAAGAAATCCCAGCCGATCGGAAACGGCAATGAGCCTGATATCTACATCTTCTCCGATCCGCAGTGGGCGCCTCATGAGGCTCCTGACGTAGATTACAGCTGCTTAAGCGATCCGCTTACACTGTGCTATTTCGATACCAACGAGAACTGCGCTGCAATTCTTGGTATGAAATATTTCGGCGAGCATAAAAAAGGTACGCTGACAATGGCATGGGCGCTTGCTAACAGAAACGGTTATGCTTCCTGCCACGGCGGACAGAAAGAATATCTCCTTGCAGATGGTTCCAAGTTCGTTGCTTCCGTATATGGTCTGTCAGGTTCCGGTAAATCTACACTGACACATGCAAAACACGGCGGAAAATATGAGATCAAAGTTCTTCATGACGATGCTTTCATCATTAATTCCGATACCTGTGCATCTGTTGCTTTAGAGCCGACTTATTTCGATAAGACAGCGGATTATCCGACAGGATGTCCTGATAATGAATACTTATTATCCGCACAGAACTGCTCTTGTACAATGGACAGCGAAGGCAAGATTCAGTTAGTAACGGAAGATATCAGAAACGGTAACGGCCGTGCGATCAAATCCAAACTGTGGTCACCTAACCGCGTGGACAAGATCGATGCTCCGGTTAACGCAATCTTCTGGATCATGAAAGATCCTACGATTCCGCCGGTAGTAAAACTGAAAGGTTCCGCGCTGGCATCCGTTATGGGCGCTACACTGGCTACCAAGACTTCTACAGCAGAACGTGTTGCTGCAGGTACAGACCTTAATGCGATCCGTATCGTACCTTATGCTAACCCGTTCAGAACATATCCGCTTGTAAATGATTATGAGAAATTCAAAAAACTCGTTGAAGAGAAGAACGTAGCATGCTACATCGTTAATACAGGCGATTTCATGGGTGAAAAGGTTAAACCGGCTGATACACTCGGAATTCTTGAGACGATCGTTGAAGGCAAAGCAAGCTTCGAGCAGTGGGGACCTTTTGAAGATATCGAAATCATGAACACATGGGATGGACAGACAGAAGGATTTAAGAACTTCAAAGCTGATCTTGGCGATGCTGATTATAAAGCACAGCTCAAATCCGCTATGGAAACCCGTGTTAACGCAGTAAAAGATTTCGCTACCAAGAAAGAAGGATATGATAAACTTCCTGATGAAGCGCTGGCAGCTCTTGAGAAACTGGTTAATGCTTTGAACTAAGAAGTTGTTTTGGAATTGATAAAGAAAAAGCGGATTGTTGGTTGAACAATCCAAATAATGAAGCGGCAGGGATGATGGATCTCCCTGCCGTTTTTCAGTGAAGTGGACGGCGGACAAAATAAAGCATTTTAAGACAGGATTAAAAAAACGTGTTGCTCTATACTGATTCAAAAGGCCCGGAAAGAGTTTCGCAGATTTGTCACGGACAAAATGCAGCGGGCGGAAGAAAGGGAGAGATAACACGATGCAGCATAACATGATCAGAAAAGAAATTTTAGAACACTATTTACAGACCGGAACATATACTTACGCAGGCGCTTACAAAGACTATTTCCGGTCGCTGCCCGCTGCCGTGGAAGAAATCGGACACCTTGTCTGTGCTTCGGTCATTCACCGTGTCACACTGCGGGAAGGCAATACGAATGCCAACGATAAACTGCAATACGGAGATATGACACGTTTTCCCTGGTATCGGATGCGCTGCGAGGACGATATTCTTATTACGGCCTCTGCGATGACGGCGGAACTGTTCAGACTGGATGAAAAAGGTCTTACAAAAGAGCGGGCAGTGGAGAATAAAATTGTAGTGACATGCCGCTATGTATCGGTACTTATGAGCGCCATTTTAAAGGCAAGGGGAATCCCCTGCCGTTCCCGCGCCGGATTCGCACCGTATTTTCAGCCGGGCATCAGCATGGATCATTGGATCAATCAGTATTTTGATGAAAAAGAAAAAAGATGGGTGACGATCGACGCCGATGGGTTTTATGATGAAAACGGTATGAATCTCGGACAATATGATATCGCGGATGGCAGATTCGATTTTGCAGGAAAAACATGGCTCGACATCCGGGGCGGCCGTGTAAAAGGAGAAAAATTTATCTATGCGGATGGTCTTTCCACCTGTTCCTTAAAGGCCGTTATCCGAGCGCTTTTTTATGATTTTCATGCTTTAATGAATGATGAGATTTCTTATCGTTTTATGCCGTGTTATATTGACGAAAAGTTTGAAAGACTGACAGAAGAAGACTTTAGAGAGTTAGATGAGCTGGCAGCTCTTTTGTCCGAACCGGACGAAAATTTTGATGAACTTGTGAAAATATGGCATACGAAGAAGAAGTTTCGGATCATGAACAGTCCGCTTGTCGGAGACTATGATAATATGGGAAGAATTTCATAGATTTTACAGCGGATTTTATGTAAATAATAGTTGTATTTTTACCGCCGCTTGGATATAATAGAATTAACCTGGAATGCACGATAATTCTTGTTATTTTGAACCTACAGTTACTTTAAACGGGATTCCTATATCGTCATGCAGATGTCAGGCCTCCGGTCTTACGACAGTGTGCAGTGGAAGGCAGAAGCATGGTTGCGGTTACCCACCTAGCTATTGCTAGGAGTCAAAATACAGGATCCGGCATTTTGGGGATTCATACAAAAGAAGAAGCAGTCGTTATGGCTGCTTTTTCTTTTGTATGATACAAGTTGTCCGGACAGCCGGTCCGTCCGGGAACGGCTGCCGGCAGGCAGCTTGGTATTTGAAATGCGCGTAAGGAGATTGGATGAATGGATAGAAGTCCCGGATATCGTAACTTAGAAAATGACAGTCTGAAAAATCTGATAAAACTGCTTGCGATTCTGGTCGGTATGGCATTTTTATTCTGGCTTTGGCTGCATCAGATGGAAACGCATAAAAAACTGGAAGCGCCGGAAGGGGAAGCGATCAGTATCGAGGATGTACATATTCTGCTGCAGGCGCTTGATCTTAAGATCGATCCGGAAGCGGATGACATACAAGAGCCGGCGGCGCAGGGCAGAAAAGAACAGGATGCACAGGCGGAAGAAAAGCCGGAAGAACGGACAGAACTTACATATGCGCAGTATCGGCACATTTACGAACAGATAGGAGGAGCGGAAAAAAATATTCCGGATTTCGCCGGGAAATACGAAGCGGAACATTCTTTTTTGAAAGAAGACTGGTACCAGGCCTATCAGCTTATGTTAGCCTATTTTGATACAGAGTCCGAAATATGGAAAACGACGGTCTTTATTTTAAAAGTAGATGAACAGGAGAAGAAAATTTTCACGCAAAACAGCGAGTACATATATTGCTCCTCTTCCTTTGCAGATTCAGTATTTACGAAAGAGGAGGTTTATGTCAAGGATGATGAACTGTTAACGAGCATACGGGTACTGGATGAAAAAACAATCCTGGAAAATGTCTGGGTAATGGAAGTTTCCGACGATAACGGCGGATATCTCGTGCAGTGCTTTTATCATCAGGTGGATTTTACCGCAGCGTCTTCACAGGATCTGGAGCGGGAGCAGGTGGCGGATCTGACTTTTGAGGGCGGAAAGCTGACAGACGTGCAGGAAAAGACGGAAAAAATCCGCGGGAAACTGCTCAGCGTATCCGCAGATGCCATGGAGATAGAAGGATACGGCACTTATGAAACGCATGACAGTATGGAGATCTATAAACTCTGCGGTACGCTTGAGGCGCAGAAGAAGACAGATCTGATGATCGGCTATGATTATACGGATTTCGTTGTGGCAGATAATAAAGTCTGTGCCTGTCTCGTATCCAGAGAAGGAGAGCTTGACCAGATCCGTGTGATATTGAGAAATACAGCGGATGGCAGTTATTATTATGAAAAGGCGGCAGTGACCGTAGACGGACAGCAGACGGTCGTAGAAGCGGATAAACTGCAGACCGGTGAGAGGATGATTTTCCAAAGCAATGCATTGACTGATAAAGTCAAAATGGAGATTGAAGGCATCAGCAAAGAAGAAGATTCTTACAGAGGTGCCCTGGAGTTTTATAAGACTGCAGATGGCATGGTGATCATCAACGAACTGCCGCTGGAAGAATATTTGTATGCGGTGGTGCCAAGCGAGATGCCGGCATCATATCCTATGGAGGCGTTAAAGGCGCAGGCCGTCTGTGCCAGAACGTATGCGTTCCGCTATATCCTGCATGCAGGACTTGCGCAGTACGGCGCACATTTGGATGATACCACATCTTATCAGGTCTACCATAATATCGCAGAACAGGCCGCCACGACGACCGCAGTAAAAGAGACGGATGGCATGATGCTCTATTATCAGGATGAACTTGCGGATAATTACTATTATTCTACATCGTGCGGGTACGGTACGGATACGAGGATATGGAGATCGGAAACTGATGAAGCCATTCCTTATATGCCGGCCGGGAAGCTGGCGCCTGCCGAAGCGGAACAGGATGCTCACAGCGCAGAGGAAATGATGCAGGAGGAGAATTTTTACGATTTTATAAAAAGTGTGGACGAAAGCGATTTTGAGAGCGGGGAGCCGTGGTATCGCTGGACCTATGAGGTAAAGGAACTGGACACCGATCAGATCGTTAAGAAAATGCAGGCGAGGTATCAGGCGAATGCCTCCTTGATACTAACCCGCGCGGGAAATAAAGACAATTATTACTATGTATCGGAAGAAATAGACGATATCGGTGAAATACTGGATATCAGCGTGAGCGGCAGGGGTATGGGCGGTATCGCGGATGAGCTGATCATTACAGGCTCCAGGAAAGTAATCAAAATACTTTCGGAATATAATATCCGTTATATTTTATGCGACGGTGTAAGCAAAGTGGTCAGACAGGATGGGAGCGGCGTCGTGCCGGGGACGCTTCTGCCAAGTGCCTTTTTTGTGATTGAAACTGGAAAAGAAAAAGAAGATGTGGTAGGATATACATTGACTGGCGGCGGCTACGGCCACGGCGTAGGCATGTCGCAGAACGGTGCGAAAGAGATGGGCAGTCTGGGATATAACTATCAGGAAATACTGAAAAGTTTTTTCACGGACTGTGAGGTGAGAGAGTGAAAACAATACCGAGATTATTTCTTATTTTTGATGATTTTTCAAGACAGATGACACGAAAGAATATCAGTGCCTTTGCGGCAAGCGCGGCTTTCTTTCTGTTCCTGTCGATGGTGCCTTTGCTTATGGCGCTCTGTGCGATACTGCCTTATACGTCGCTTACGGCCGACAATCTGATCATGGCATTTATGAAGATCGTGCCGGAGTCGATGGGCGGTTTTGTAGAAAGCGTTGTTTATGATGTGTACGCCAGAACGGCCGGAACGATCACGATATTTGCGATCGTAACGATCTGGTCGGCGGCCAAAGCGATGCTTGCGCTCGTACAGGGTTTAAACGAAGTAAATGATATCGAAGAGAAACGAAACTATTTCGTTTTGCGGTTCATAGCCTGCTTCTATACGGTCATTATGCTGATCGCCACCCTTCTTTCGGTTTTCATTATGGTATTCGGTAATGTGATCGTCAACGTGGCGTTGAAAGATTTTCCGCAGCTGCATGTTATCGTACGTTTTGTCATGCACTTTCGTTTTCTGTTTTCCTGGTTGGTGCTGACGGTCTTTTTTGCCATGATCTATACGTTTGTGCCGAGCGTAAAACTGAAATTCCGCACACAGCTTCCGGGCGCCGTGTTTTCTGCTGTTGTCTGGAGTATTGCTTCGTATTTCTTTTCCGTGTATATAGAATATTTTAACGGATTCGGCACATACGGAAGCCTGACAACGATTGTTGTTTTGATGTTCTGGTTTTACATGATGATGTATATTCTGCTGATCGGAGCGCATATTAACCGGTATTTCGGGCCGATTTATAAATTTCTTTTCGGACGGCTTGACAAATCGGGCAAAACTCATTAAACTTAGATTCATATCAGCATAAAGAAATGCTTTGAAGGTGTCAGTAGGGCGTTATTTTCTTACAGAGAGAGGAAGTCATCGGCTGTGAGCTTCCTTAAGTTCAGATAGTGTTCCGAATTTCCCACCGGAGCTGCTCGAGGGAAAAGCATACGGCAATTCCTGTATGGAATACGGTACAAAACGGAAGAGGGACCGTATGGCTTAGTAGTTTGAGACGTAGAAGGCACGTTACGCCATAGAGAGCCTGTTTTTTATACAAAGCAGGAAACTGGGTGGTACCGCGGTTTATTTCGTCCCATATGTTTTACACATATGGGATTTTTTATTTTGCGGGAAAAACCGCCCAAGAGAAAGGAAGGAAAGCATGAAAGAAAGATTGGAACAGTTAAAGGCAGAGGCGCTTCGCCAGATCGAGGCAAGCGATGCTTTGGAGAAACTGAATGAGGTGCGCGTCAGCTTTCTTGGTAAAAAGGGAGAACTGACGGGCGTATTAAAAGGAATGAAGGACGTGGCGCCGGAAGAGCGGCCCAAAGTAGGACAGCTTGTCAATGATACGAGAGAACAGATCGAAAAGGTGCTTGAAGATGCGATCCGTAAAATGGAAAAGGCCGCAAGAGAAGCGCAGATGAGAGCCGAAGTGATCGACGTGACGCTGCCGGCGAAAAAGAGCACGGTAGGGCACCGTCATCCGAATACGATCGCTATGGAAGAAGTAGAACGTATTTTTGTCGGTATGGGATACGAAGTAGTGGAAGGACCGGAGATTGAAACGGATTATTATAACTTCGAAGCGCTGAATATTCCGGCGGATCATCCGGCCAAAGACGAACAGGATACTTTTTATATAGGCGGCGATTTCCTGCTGCGGACGCAGACATCCGGTACGCAGGTGCATGAAATGGAGAAAGGGAAAGTGCCGATCCGTATGCTGGCGCCCGGCAGGGTATTCCGCTCCGATGAAGTGGATGCGACACATTCACCCTCGTTCCACCAGATAGAAGGTCTTGTGATCGATAAGCACATTACGTTTGCCGATCTGAAGGGGACGCTTGCGGAGTTCGCAAAGGAACTGTTCGGGGAAGAGACGAAGGTAAAATTCAGGCCGCATCACTTCAACTTTACGGAGCCGAGCGCAGAAATGGACGTAAGCTGTTTTAAATGCGGCGGAAGCGGATGCCGTTTCTGTAAAGGTTCGGGCTGGATCGAGATCCTGGGCTGCGGTATGGTGCATCCGAATGTGCTGCGGATGAGTAAGATCGATCCGGAAGAATATACGGGATTTGCATTCGGAATCGGTTTAGAGCGTATAGCCCTGTTAAAATATGAAATTGATGATATGCGTCTGCTCTATGAAAACGACGTACGTTTCTTAAAGCAGTTTTAGGACGTAAGCCGTTCCGGAAGACAGTCGGTAGACACTGCAGCAGCCGGGCGGCACGGAAAGATCAGAATATTATCAAAGAAAGGACTAAAAATATATGAATACAGCATTATCATGGATTAAGGCATATGTACCCGAACTGTCCTGTACGGATCAGGAATATGCGGATGTCATGACATTGACGGGAACCAAGGTGGAAACCTATGAAAGACTGGATCGAAATCTGGAAAAGATCGTGATCGGTCAGATCCAAAAAATAGAGAAGCATCCTGATGCCGACAAGCTGATTGTCTGTCAGGTAGATATCGGCGGCGAAACGATCCAGATCGTTACGGGCGCTCCGAATGTCAAAGAGGGCGATAAAGTGCCCGTTGTATTGGACGGCGGAAAAGTTGCAGGCGGGCATGACGGCGGGCCGCTGCCGGAGGGCGGTATCGAGATCAAAGCCGGCAAACTGCGCGGCGTTCCATCAAACGGCATGATGTGTTCGATCGAAGAACTCGGCTCTTCCAGAGAGATGTATCCCGAAGCGCCGGAGATGGGGATTTATATTTTCCCGGAGGATGCAAAAGTCGGTACGGATGCGGTAGAAGCGCTGGGACTGCGGGATACCGTATTCGAATATGAGATCACGTCCAACAGAGTGGACTGTTACAGTGTTCTCGGTGTGGCAAGAGAAGCAGCGGCAGCATTTAAGAAACCTTTTCATGCGCCGAAAGTAGAAGTAAAGGCCAATAACGGGAAAGTGGAAGATTACATCAGCGTGGAAGTGGAAGACAAAGAACTGTGCCCGCGTTACTGTGCAAGAGTCTGTACGAATATCAAGATCGGACCGTCGCCCAAGTGGATGCAGCTTCGGCTTGCCGCAAGCGGAATCCGGCCGATCAACAACCTGGTCGATATCACCAATTATGTGATGGAAGAGTACGGACAGCCGATGCATGCATTTGACCTGGATACCGTAGCGGGACACAAGATCATCGTACGCCGCGCGAAAGACGGCGGCGTTTTCCAGACGCTCGATGGACAGATGCGGAATCTGGATGGCGATATGCTGATGATCTGCGATGCCGAGAAGGAGATCGGTATTGCAGGTATCATGGGCGGAGAAAATTCCAAGATCACGGATGAAGTGAAGACAGTGCTGTTCGAAGCGGCTACCTTTAACGGCGCCAATATCAGGAAATCGGCCAAGAGACTCGGTCTTCGTACCGATGCATCCGGTATCTTCGAGAAAGGTCTGGATCCCCGCAATGCACAGGCGGCGATCGACAGGGCATGTCAGCTTATTCAGGAGCTTGGCTGCGGAGAAGTCGTAGATGGCATGGTGGATGTGTGCGTACCGTTACCGGAGCTTAGAAAAATCAAATTTGACAAAGATCGTATCAATGCGCTTCTGGGAACAAACGTATCCGAAAAAGAAATGGAAGAGATTTTTGCAAGACTGGAACTCGTGCTGGAAACGGAAAGTGATGGCACAAAGGTTCTGACGATTCCGTCTTTCAGACAGGATCTGGAAGGGATTGCGGATATCGCGGAAGAAGTGGCGCGTTTCTATGGATATGATAAGATTCCGATGACGCTGCCAAGCGGAGAGGCGACGACGGGAAAACTGCCGTTTAAGCTGCGTATCGAACAGAAGGCCAGAGATATTGCAGAATACTGCGGTTTCTCACAGGGAATGTGTTATTCTTTCGAAAGTCCGAAAGTGTTCGACAAACTTTTGCTTGACAGGGACGATGTGCAGCGAAATGCCATTACGATTGCCAATCCGCTCGGAGAAGACTTCTCCATTATGAGGACGATATCGTTAAACGGCATGCTGACGAGCCTGGCAACGAATTATAACAGAAGAAACAAGGACGTGCGTTTATATGAACTCGGCAATATTTATCTGCCGAAGAGCCTGCCGCTTCATGAACTGCCGGATGAAAGAATGCAGTTTACGCTCGGTATGTACGGAGAAGGCGATTTCTTTACGATGAAGGGCGTCATAGAAGAGTTCTTTGAAAGCATCGGTATGATGCAGAAACCCGGATATGACCCGAAGGCCGGAAAGAACTTTCTGCATCCGGGACGTCAGGCGGCTATCCGTTACGCAGACAAGGTGATCGGCTATCTGGGAGAAGTACATCCTGAGGTATGCGATAACTATGATATCAAGACCAAAGTGTATGTTGCCGTACTCGATATGCCGGCAATTCTGCCTTTTGCAACTTTTGACAGAAAATATACGGGCGTTGCAAGATTTCCTGCAATATCCCGCGATATCAGTATGGTCGTACCCAAAGAGATTCTGGTCGGAGATATCGAGGCAATGATTGCACAGCGCGGCGGAAAGATCTTGGAAGATTACAAGTTGTTCGATATCTATGAAGGCAGCCAGATCAGGGAAGGATTTAAGTCGGTAGCTTATTCCATTACCTTCAGGGCCAAAGACCGAACGTTAGAGGATGCGGATGTAACGGCCGTTATGAAGAAGATCCTGAACGGACTCGAAGGCATGGGCATTGAACTGAGAAGTTAAAAAACAGGTTGATTAAAAAATCAGAAAGGGAAAAATTATGGAAACAAAGAACACGTGGGAAACCTATGATGAGAAGCAGTTAAAGGAAGTAGACGTTTTTGCCAGAGAATATATGGACTTTCTGGATAACGGCAAGACAGAGCGGGAGTGTATCGATACGATCGTCAATCAGATCGAAAAAGCGGGATATAAAGAACTCGGCGCGCTGATCAAAGACAAGAGCGCTTTAAAATGCGGCGATAAAGTATATTCCGTATGGATGAACAAATCGATCGTTATGTTCCAGATCGGTGAAAAGGCAATGGCGGAAGGAATGAATATTCTCGGTGCGCACATCGACTCTCCCCGACTGGACGTAAAACAGAATCCGATGTATGAAGAAGGCGGTTTTGCTTATCTGGATACGCATTATTACGGCGGCGTAAAGAAATACCAGTGGGTGACGATCCCGCTCGCGATTCACGGCGTTATCATCAAAAAAGATGGCACGACGGTAGAGGTGAACATCGGTGAAAACGAAGACGATCCCGTATTTTTTGTATCGGATCTGCTGATTCATCTTGCCCAGGAACAGCTTGAGAAAAAAGCGGCGAAAGTGATCGAGGGAGAAGCGCTCGATATCGTGATCGGTAATAAACCGCTCGTGATTGATAAAGAGAATAAGAAGAAAAAAGACAGCGAAAAAGATGACGAGGCGGATCAGGCAGGAAAAGACGCCGTTAAAAATAATATTCTCTCTATTTTAAAAGAAAGCTATGACATAGAGGAAGAAGACTTTATTTCCGCTGAGCTGGAAGTTGTTCCCGCAGGAAAAGCCAGAGAAGCAGGATTTGACAGAAGTATGATCTTATCCTACGGACAGGACGACAGAGTGTGTGCATTTTCTTCCTTAAAGGCAATGCTTGAGATCGGCAAAACCGACAGAACGGCGTGCTGTATCCTGGTAGATAAAGAAGAGATCGGCAGTGTCGGCGCTACAGGCATGCAGTCTAAATTCTTTGAAAATGCGGTAGCGGAAGTCATGAACCTGACGGGAGAATACAGCGAACTGAATGTGAGAAGATGTCTGTCCGCATCCTGTATGCTTTCCTCCGATGTCAGCAGTGCGTTCGATCCTTCCTATGCCTCCAGTTTTGATAAGAAAAACGTGGCATACCTTGGCGGCGGTATGGTATTTAATAAATTTACCGGTTCCAGAGGAAAATCCGGCTCCAATGATGCCAATGCAGAATATATTGCGCATATCAGAGCTATCTTTGAGAAAGAAAGCGTAAACTTCCAGACGGCGGAACTCGGCAAAGTCGATCTTGGCGGCGGCGGAACGATCGCCTACATTCTGGCGCTCTATGGCATGAACGTGATCGACAGCGGCGTTGCAGTCCTGAATATGCATGCGCCGTGGGAAGCAACGAGCAAAGCCGATGTGTATGAGACAAAGAGAGGCTATGTTGCTTTCCTGGAAAATGCTGACTTATAAGAGCGCATGGACCGGTATGTATCATAGTAAGCACTGATGAAAAGATAAGTGTGAGAATATTATATGGAAAAAAAAGAACTGAAAAAATCAGATTTTTATTTTGATCTGCCGCAGGAACTGATCGCACAGGATCCGATTAAAGACCGCAGTGCATCGAGACTTCTTATGTTAAATAAAGAGACCGGTGCGGTAGAACATCATATTTTTCACGAGATCACAGAGTATCTGTGCCCGGGCGACTGCCTGGTCCTGAATGATACGAAGGTGATCCCGGCAAGACTTATGGGCGTCCGTGAAGACACGGGCGCCTCAGTTGAAGTGCTCCTTTTGAAGCGCAAGGAAAACGATATGTGGGAGACGCTTGTAAAACCCGGCAAAAAAGCAAGGCCCGGTATGAGACTGGTATTCGGAGACGGACTTTTGCATGCGGAAGTGCTGGAGATCCTGGAAGAGGGTAACAGGCTGATCCGCTTTGCTTATGAAGGGATTTTCGAGGAAGTGCTGGATAAGCTTGGAGAAATGCCCCTGCCGCCCTATATTACGCACAAATTGGAAGACAAGAACCGTTATCAGACAGTCTATGCCCGTTATGAAGGCTCGGCAGCCGCACCGACGGCAGGGCTGCATTTTACGAAGCAGCTGCTTGACGAAATCGAAAAAAAGGGTGTATGTATTGCTTATGTAACGCTGCATGTCGGGCTTGGCACGTTCCGGCCGGTGAAAACGGACAATATTCTGGAGCACCATATGCATTCGGAATATTATCAGATCACAAAAGAAGCGGCGGATCAGATAAACGCCGCCAAAGAAAGCGGACACCGCGTAATCTGTGTCGGAACGACAAGCTGCAGAACGATCGAGAGCGCGGCCGATGAGAACGGAAAGCTTCGTGAATGCTGCGGCAATACGCAGATTTTCATTTATCCCGGTTATCGTTTTAAGGTGCTGGATGCACTGATCACCAATTTTCATCTGCCGGAATCTACGTTAGTCATGCTTGTTTCTGCGCTGGCCGGAAGAGAAAAAGTACTGCATGCCTATGAAGAAGCTGTCAGGGAGCGGTATCGCTTTTTCAGCTTTGGGGATGCCATGTTTGTGACAGATTCCTTTACAAAATATGCGGAATAAGGTAAAATGGGGTATGCACTACTGAAAAAAGGTATGGGGGTACTTTTATGGAAGAGAGAAGAAAAAGCAGACGCATGGAGTTGGAATCCCGTCTGCTGATCAAGAATCTGCGGGGGGCTGCAGAAGAAGTCGCAATAGAGATCTCAGACTTATCCAAGAGCGGCGTAGGTTTTGTCTGTGACAGCCAGTTGGATATCGGAAATGTATACGAAGCATTTCTGACGATCTGGATGAAAGAATCGATCCATGCTTTTCTGGAAATCGTCAGAGTGGAAAAGTTGGCCGATCATCAATATCATTACGGCGCTGTCTTTATCGGAATGTCCGAGATGGATACAAGAAGGATAGAAGTATTTGACACAATGGGAAGTATGGAAAATATGGAGAAATAGAACGTGTCGGGTGAAAAAAAGAAAAATCAGAATTTATGGCTGGAACTGATCGTTGTTTTTACATCCGTCCTGGTGATGCTGCTGCTTTTGTATTTGGTCATGATCCTTTCCTTTCAGGAAGGCGAGCGTTCCATAAGTGAAACAATGAACATTGCAGAACGGATCGCCGCAAGGATTTATGAAGAACCGACGGCTGATGAAATCAAGACGATCAGCAAGATGCTGCGCTATGCCGCACATCTGGGACTGTTCTTTGTCGTAGGACTTGTCGGAACATTTGTCAGCATGGTCATTTTCCGCAGATACTACCGGATACTCGGCGTATTGCTTTCCGGCGGCGCCTGTTACATATTGGCTTATTATACGGAATATTATAAACAGTTCATTGATGGCAGGCATTTTCACATGACAGATGTGGTACTTAACTGGTACGGAAGCGCTGCAGGAATTGCCTGTATGGTCATTTCTTATTTTATGAACCGTCTTTTAGTCAAATTATCTTCGTAAATTATGCAGATCATCATAGAAGGAAGGGTAACTGATTTCTACCAGTTCACTTCCTTTTATTATTGTCTCTCCCTGTGCAAGCAAAGCGGCGATAGAAAAACTCATGGCGATTCTGTGATCCATATGGGAATCGATAACGGCGCCATGCAGCGGCCTGCCTCCCGTAATGATCATACCGTCGTCCGTACCGGTAATATCGGCGCCCATCGCGCTTAAATATTCGACCATCACGTCGATCCGGTTCGATTCCTTGACCTTTAATTCCGCCGCATCTTTAATGACGGTAGTACCTTCTGCTGCGGCAGCCATAATATTGATGATCGGAAGTTCATCGATCAATGTGGGAATGATATCGCCTTCGATCGTGATGCCATGCAGGGAGCTGGATCTGACAAGCAGATCGGCAGTCGGTTCCCCGTCATGTTTTTCGTTTAATAAAGTAATGTCTCCGCCCATAGCCTGTGCGACTTTCAAAATGCCATCTCTTGTGGGGTTAATGCCGACATTTCTGATCAGTATTTCCGAGTTCGGTACACAGAGTCCCGCAGCGATAAAGTAGGCGGCGGAAGAGATGTCTCCCGGTACGTTTACGGATTGACCGGTTAGGTCAGGGTTGGGACGGACAATGGCGGTATGGCCTTCGGTACGGATATCCGCGCCGAAATAGCGCAGCATGATCTCGGAATGATTGCGGCTGATTACGGGTTCTGTTACCTTTGTCTCGCCATCCGCATATAAACCGGCGAGCAGAACCGCGGATTTGACCTGTGCAGAAGCGACTTTGGAACGGTAGTGGATGCCGTGCAGGGACTTTCCCTTTATGTGCAGGGGCGCGCAGTCGTTTCCGTTTACGCTGCTTATATCCGCGCCCATAAGAGACAGCGGTTCCATGATCCGGCGCATGGGGCGTTTCCTGATAGAAGCGTCTCCCGTTAAGGTCGTTTCAAAAGACTGTGCAGCCAGAATACCGGAAATCAGGCGGGTAGTCGTGCCGCTGTTACCGGCATCGAGAACCGATGAAGGAGCATGGAGACCGTGAAGTCCCTTACCATGAATCCGTATTTTATCCGGAGTATTTTCAATCTCGATTCCCAATCTGCGGAAACAGTCGATGGTGGAGAGACAGTCTGCACCCTGTAGAAAATTAGTCACTTCTGTAGTGCCCCGTGCGATCGCACCGAACATGACCGCTCTGTGTGAAATGGATTTGTCTCCCGGTATGGTGACTTCTCCGTGTAATCCGTTTGTTCTATTTTCATGCAGCGTCTTTATGGTATTGGTTTTCATGTTTTTGTTCTATCTGCCGTCTGTCGGCCGTAATGTCTGACAACTGTCGGCAGGGCAGTTTCCTTTCTGAAGTTTTCTGTTATGGATGTCTGCGGTCTGTTTATGCTTTCATGTGAATGTTGTAGCCGTGTGATGTCAAGACATCCGTGGCATTGCGGGCGGAGGTATCTTCATAGAACTCGATCCGGAGCGCTCCTTCGGCCAGTTCTCTGTTGTGATTGATACCGATATTTTTGATGCTGACATCATGCATTGCGAGCAAAGATGCGATGGCGGCGATCGCGCCGGGTTTATCCGCGATATCTACCGTCAGTACATATTCTGTCTTGATCGGGCCGCTTGAAACATTTATGAATGATTCGCGGTAGATACGTGCGTCATCAAAAAAGCGGTAAAGAACATCGGTGTCTTTGGCGTCCAGTTTTTGTTTAAATGCTGTCAGATCCTGTATATATTGTTCCAGCAAAGAAGAAATATTATCTGTATTGGTCAGGCAGATGTGCTGCCACATCGTGGGAGAAGAGGAAGCGATCCTCGTAATATCCTTAAAGCCCCCCGCCGCGATCATTTTCATGATCCCTTCTTTGGAGTCCGCATCTTTTACCAGGTTGACCAAAGAAGCCGCGATAACGTGCGGAAGATGCGAGATGGCGGCGGTCACATAGTCGTGCTGCCTGTAAGAAAGAACGAGCGGAATGGCGCCGATCGTCTGCACCAGTGTCTGAAAAGCCGCCACTTTTTCCGTCGGTATTTTATCGGAAGGCGTCAGGATATAATAAGCATTTTCAAAAAGCGACGCTTTGGAATTGGCATAGCCGAAGCGTTCCGATCCCGTCATCGGGTGTCCGCCGATAAACTGTTCTTCCAGTCCAAGGGCCGTAATATGCTCGTGAATGCCGGTCTTAACACTGCCGACGTCAGTCAGTACCGCATTTTTGGAAAGGTGACTTTGCAGTGTGATGAGATTTTCATCATTAAAGGAGACCGGTGCACACAGGAAAATATAATCACATTTTTCAAAAGAATCTCCGATCTGCGTGCAGGCTTCATTGATAACGCCGTCTTTAACGGCAAGTTTGAGTGATGAAACATTGGTGTCGTAAGCGATCATATATGCTTCCGGCAATTTATTGCGGACCGCTCTGGCGAGGGAACCGCCGATCAGACCCAGTCCGATAAATCCACAGGTAAAAGCGCTCATGTTAATAACCGTGCCTTTCTTTCCTTTATTTTCATAGTTTTAATAATATATCAACGGCGGCGGTTCGTCAAATAATAGAAAAACAATATCTATTTGGTGCAAAATATTCAAAAATTCTTGCATTTTGAGAAATTATTTAGTAAAATATACACATCATATCAAAACGAGGGCAAATATTTCTTGTAACTATTTGCCATATGACAAAACAGACGGAATTGGAGGATAAGATATGAATGTTTACACAACTGACAAAATTCGTAACGTGGTGCTTTTAGGGCATGGCGGCTGTGGAAAGACCAGCCTGGTGGAAGCAATGGCATATCTTGCCGGAGTGACTTCACGCATGGGTAAGGTAGCAGATGGCAATACCATCAGTGATTATGGCAAGGAGGAGCAGAAGCGCCAGATATCTATTACCACCTCCGTTGTTCCGATCGAATGGGAAGGCGTAAAGATCAATCTGCTGGATACGCCGGGATTTTTTGATTTTGTAGGAGAAGTAGAGGAAGCAGTCAGCGCAGCGGATGCCGCGATCATTGTCGTGTCCGGTAAAGCCGGTGTGGAAGTCGGTACGGAGAAGGCATGGGAGCTTTGTGAGAAATATAAGCTGCCTCGTTTTATCTTCGTAACGGATATGGATATCGACAATGCTTCCTTTAGACAGGTTGTAGAAGATATGACCGAGAAATACGGAAAGAAACTGGCGCCGTTCCATCTGCCTGTTCGTGAAGACGAGAAGTTTGTAGGTTATATCAATGTGATCACGGAACAGGCTTATCGTTGGAAAGATAAAGAAGTTATCGAATGCGAAATGCCCGAATACAGCAAACCGAATCTGCAGATCTGCAGGGATGCTCTGATGGAAGCGGTGGCTGAGACAAGCGAAGAATTCATGGAGCGCTATTTTAACGGGGAGGCTTTTTCCGAGGCAGAGATCAGAGCGTCTCTTAGGAATAATGTTATGGAAGGCAGTATCGTTCCGATGTCTATGGGTTCCAGCCTGCTTTGCCAGGGTATTTATACGCTGCTTGACGATATCGTGAAATATATGCCGAGTCCGGAGAACCGGGAAATGGCGGGGATCAATCTGAAAACAAACGAGATTTTTGCAGCGAATTTCGATTTCTCCAAACCGAAATCAGCTTATATCTTTAAGACGATCGTGGATCCTTTTATTGGAAAATATTCGCTTATCAAAGTATGCTCCGGCGTATTTAAGAGCGATGATCTGATCTTCAATGAAGAGAAGGACATTGAAGAAAAAATCAGTAAATTATACGTATTACAGGGCAGCAAACCGATCGAAATGAAAGAGCTGCATGCGGGAGATATCGGAGCGATTGCGAAGCTGACGGCGGCAAGGACCGGCAACACGCTTTCTACGAAGGCACATCCTATCCGCTACGGCAAGACCGAGATTTCAACACCGTATACGATGATGCGCTATCAGGCGTTAAACAAGGCGGATATCGATAAAATATCGCAGTCTCTGCAAAAGATGACACACGAAGACCAGACGTTGAAAGTAGTCAATGACGCAGAAAATAAACAGACGTTATTATACGGTATGGGCGATCTGCATCTGGAAGTCGTTACAAGCAGGCTGCTTGGCGAATACAAAGCCGGTATCAAACTTTCCAAGCCGAAGGTTGCCTATAAAGAAACGATCCAGAAGAAGTCCGATGTGGAATATAAATATAAGAAACAGTCCGGCGGACACGGACAGTACGGCCATGTTAAGATGAAATTCGAGCCTTCAGGTTCTTTAGAAGAGCCGTATGTATTTGAACAAATGGTAGTAGGCGGCGCCGTACCGAAGAATTTCTTCCCGGCAGTGGAGAAAGGCTTACAGGAATCGGTTCTTTCCGGACCGTTGGCGGCATACCCGGTAGTCGGCGTAAAAGCGATCTTGTATGATGGCTCCTATCATCCGGTCGATTCCTCCGAGATGGCATTTAAGATGGCAACGATTCAGGCATTTAAGAAAGGTTTTATGGAAGCGAAACCGATCCTTCTTGAACCGATCGTTTCTCTGAAAGTAACAGTGCCGGATGCTTATACAGGCGATGTTATGGGAGATCTGAATAAACGGCGCGGAAGAGTGCTCGGCATGAATCCTTCGGCTGACGGCAAGCAGGTGATCGAAGCGGATATTCCGATGTCATGTCTGCACGGATATTGTACCGATCTGCGTTCCATGACAGGAGGAAGGGGAGCATACGAATATCAGTTCTCCAGATATGAGCAGGCGCCGGGCGACGTACAGGAGAAGGAGGTTGCCGCAAGAGCAGCCAAAGCTGACGACAGTGAAGAATAGACAATATAGAACATAGAATCAGTGTGTAAAAGGGTCACGCCTTTTGGCTGATAAATTTCCTTTTTTGGGAAGGGAAAGCAGGATGCAGTGTTGGGGGATACGGCATCCTGTTTTTATGTCCTGTCTGCCGGTGTGCATGTCACGGGTGCACAGATCATGCCCCTGCCGGTTTGATGGCGGCGGAAAATGCACGCATCAGGCAGGAGCTGCAACTTGGAACGGATAATTAAAGGTTGACAAATTATGCGTGTATAGTAAAATAATTATGATTTGATAGAGAAGAGGGTTGAAAAATGGCAGATGTTTATAATCACAGAGAAGTAGAGCAGAAATGGCAGAAAATTTGGGATGATGAGAAGGCATTTAAAACTTCCGAAGATTATTCCAAACCGAAATATTATGCACTCGTAGAATTTCCATATCCTTCCGGACAGGGACTGCATGTAGGGCATCCGAGACCTTATACGGCGCTTGATATCGTAGCAAGAAAAAGAAGAATGCAGGGATATAATGTGCTTTATCCAATGGGGTGGGATGCGTTTGGTCTTCCGACAGAAAATTATGCAATCAAAAATCATATTCATCCGAGGATCGTTACACAGAATAATGTAATTCATTTCAAGAACCAGCTCCATGCGCTGGGTTATTCTTTTGACTGGGACAGAGAGATCAATACGACCGATACCGATTATTATAAATGGACACAGTGGATCTTTTTAAAATTATTTAAAGCGGGACTTGCTTATAAATCCGAGATGCCGATCAACTGGTGTACTTCCTGTAAAGTAGGACTTGCCAACGAGGAAGTGGTGAACGGCGTCTGTGAAAGATGCGGTTCCGAGGTTGTCCGTAAAGTAAAGAGCCAGTGGATGTTAAAGATTACCGAATATGCCGATCAGCTGATCAAAGGACTTGACACGGTGGATTACGTGGAAAAGGTCAAAGTTTCCCAGAAGAACTGGATCGGCAAATCGACAGGTGCGGAAGTGGACTTTAAGATCAAGGATAAAGAAGATAAACTCCGCGTTTATACAACCAGATGCGATACGCTGTTCGGCGCGACTTATATGGTCGTTTCTCCGGAGCATCCGTTAATTGATAAATACAAAGACGATCTGAAAAACTGGGATGCCGTATGCGCATACAGAGAACAGGCCGCAAGAAAATCCGATTTTGAAAGAGCGGAGCTTGCCAAAGACAAGACCGGCGTAAAATTGGAGGGGATGTCAGCGGTCAATCCCGTAAACGGAAAAGAGATTCCGATCTTTATTTCCGACTATGTTCTGATGAGTTACGGGACCGGTGCAATCATGGCCGTACCGGCGCATGATGAAAGAGACTGGGATTTTGCGAAAAAATTCGGTCTGCCGATCATTGAAGTAGTGGCCGGCGGCAAAAATGTGCAGGAAGAAGTCTATACGGACGTAGCCACAGGAACCCTCTGCAATTCTGATTTGCTGAACGGATTAAGTGTTGCCGAGGCAAAAGAAAAGATGATTGCTTTCCTGGAAGAAAAAGGCATCGGCACCGCCAAGACAAACTATAAGCTGCGTGACTGGGTATTTTCCAGACAGCGCTACTGGGGAGAACCGATTCCGATTGTTCACTGTGAGAAATGCGGCTATGTACCGCTTGACGAAAGCGAACTGCCGTTAGAACTGCCGGAAGTGGAAAGCTATATGCCGACAGATAACGGAGAATCTCCGCTTGCAGCAATGACCGATTGGGTCAATACAACGTGTCCGTGCTGCGGCGGTCCGGCCAAAAGAGAGACCGATACGATGCCGCAGTGGGCAGGATCTTCCTGGTATTTCCTGCGCTATACGGATCCGCATAATCAGGATGCATTGGCAGGCAAAGAGGCGCTTGATTATTGGATGCCGGTAGACTGGTATAACGGTGGTATGGAACATACGACGCTGCATCTTCTCTATTCCCGTTTCTGGCATAAATTTTTGTATGACGAAAAGGTAGTACCCTGTCCGGAACCTTATTTAAAGAGAACCTCGCATGGCATGATCCTTGGCTCGAACGGGGAAAAAATGAGTAAATCCCGTGGAAATATTGTGAATCCGGACGATATTGTCACAGAATACGGTGCAGATACACTGCGGACGTATGAAATGTTCATCGGTGCATTTGATCTTTCCGCATCCTGGTCCGAGGATGGCGTAAAAGGATGCCGGCGTTTCCTGGAAAGAGTCTGGAAACTGCAGGATATTATGACAGAGGAAAATGGTTATTCCAAGGATCTGGAAACCAGGATGCATCAGACGATCAAAAAGGTCAGCAATGATTTTGAGAATTTGAAATATAACACCGCCATTGCGGCTATGATGGCGCTTATTAATGATTTTTACAAGAAAAATTCCGTGACGAAAGATGAGTATAAGACGCTGTTAATTTTGTTGAATCCGGTTGCACCGCACATTACGGAAGAACTTTGGCAGAGCGCCGGATTTGAAGGCAGGCTGTATCAGACTTCGTGGGTAGCCTATGAAGAGGCCAAGACCGTGGAATCAACCGTAGAAGTGGCCGTACAGATCAATGGGAAGATCAGAGCCACGATCCTTGTCGGCAAAGATGAGGATAAGGAGTCTGTCATCGGAAAAGCCAGGGAGGCGGTTGCCGATAAGCTGACGGGAAATATTGTCAAAGAGATTTATGTTCCCGGCAGGATTGTTAATATTGTGCAAAAATAGCAGAGTTTCTGACAAAGGATCTGTTTTAAAATCGTTATAACAAAAGCAGTTCCACGGACTTAGGCAAAGACTGCCGGTAAGAGGAGCTGCTTTTGTCATGTCCGCTTTTGGATCATTTCTTTTTGCGGTACATCGCGACCATTTTGTTTATTTTGTCGAGTTCTTCAGGAGCCGCATATTTTTGCAGTGTTTTAATGATCGTATCGATCTCTTCCTGCGTGAAACTGATATGGCTGTCCTTTCCCCGTTTGGCGACAGCCATGAGAAAGGGCAGCATTTGTTCTTTGGTAAGTCCGTTGCTTTCAAAAACAAGCATCTGCAGAAAATTCAGTTTCTCTTTATCGATATGTGCAACAGCGGGATCATCCAGCCAGGATGCCATAGCAAAACCTCCTATCATAGTGGAATCTGATTATTGCTAAATGCTTCATACATTGCTTTTTGTTCAGGAGAGAGCATGCCCATCAGCATATCTTCCATGGAATTATGGGAAGGATTGTCTGTGTCGGCGCCGCTCATATCAGGAAACATCTCTTTCATAGCGCTCATGGTCTGATTCATTTCCTGGTACATTTCCATTGTCTGGAACATGGATTCCATTTGCTCTAATTGTTTGACTTCTGCCTCGGTGGAATAGGGTTTCAGTTCCCGGCAGAGTTTTTTTAAATCCGGTTTTTCTGTTTCCCCGGAAGCGGCGCAGATATGAAATGGATGTTTTTTGAAAAGCTCCATCGTATATTTTAACTCCATATATTTGATATAGACCGCCATGTTTTTCTGCATGGCAGGATCTATGTAAGGGAGCAGGACCTTGAGCTTTTGTATTTGATTATTGGTATATAAGGCATCAAATGCCATAACGCCTGCCAAATCTTCGTTCATTGTTCCATATGCCTTTCGATGCCTGTAAATGAGCTTACCAAAGTATATGCACTATAAGAGAAAAATAGGCTCGCTGTGGAGCCTATTTTCCAGATGTGCATGCAAGAAGTGAAAGAAAATTAGCAGAAAGAGTTACCGCAGCAGCTAAGCAGGATCAAAATCCAGATCCAGGAACCGCATCCACAGCCGCATCCGTCGTTGTTGTTGTTAAACAGACCGAATCCGCTTCCGCATCCGCATCCATCGTTGTTATTACCGCAGATGGAGAATAAGATGATAAGCCAGATTAAAGAACAGCATCCGTTATTACATTCTCTTGTGTCATTGCATCCGCAGTGAGTTGCTGATAAATCACTCATGTTTATGCCTCCATGTTTTGATTTGTTTTGTTTTATGGTTTATCTTATGTATACGGCAGGTCCAGGTTTCCGGTATCAATAAAAAAAATAAAAGAAAATTTTGTTGAAAAGGTGACGGGCATGTCATAAAAGTGATATAATTAAAAAAAGAAACGCTGAAATAAAAAGATCTGATAAAAATAAAAGCTTTGAGAAAGGCAAGGTAATAAGATGAATATAGAAGTACAATGCTGCGGAATCGCAATTTTGCTGTTGCTTTTGATATTCTATTTAAGACAGAAACCGCTCGGACTTTATTCGGTGAAAATGTTTTTGATTACGCTGGGAATGACATCTTTTTGTGTAATCATGGATATTGTTTCAATCGCGGCAATTCATAATAAAGAGCAGCTGCCGGGATTTCTTCTGGAATTGATCTGTAAGACATACATAGCATCTTTGATCTGGGTGGGGTATCTCGGACTGATCTATTCCTGCACCGATTTTGTCAAATCAAAGGCGGAACTGATGAAATTAAACAGATCCTATACGGCTGCAGTGCTTGTCGGATCTGTTTTAATCTATGTGCTGCCGATCGATTATTACCTCGATGGCCGGATTGTTTACACATATGGCCCAAGCTGTATGGCAACTTATTTTTTTGCACTGCTGTTCGTCGTGTTAACGCTGTATAAGGTGGCCAAAGGGAAAGAAATGAATCCCAAGCGCAGGGGTGCGGTCATTATCTGGATGATCATCTGGATGATCGCTGCGGTAGTGCAGTTTTTGAATGCCAGACTCCTGTTGGTCGGTTTTGCTTCGGTTCTGGGCATGGTGATCCTGTTTTTTGAACTGGAGAATCCGGAAGCAAATCTGGACAGGGAAACGGGTGCATATAATGCGCATGCGCTTCTGACATATATGAGACAGCTTTATGAAGAAAAAACAGTTTTTTCTTTGCTGTTGTTAGCCTTTACGGATCTGGGAAGACAGAATGAGAATGAGACACAGCAAAGTATTGAGCTGATAGAGATCGTGCGCTATTTAAACAGATTGAAAGACGTCAAGGTATTTAAGACACTCGAACGGGAGCTGGTACTGATCTTTAACGATGAAGACAGGATGCAGGAAGTTTTTCTGCGGTTAAAGGAACGTTTTGACCAGCCTTGGGATTTTGCCGGAAAAAATAAAGAAGTTTACATAAGTCCAAATTATGTATTGCTGCAGGACTCATCCATGATCAGAAGCGCGGAAGAAGGGGTGCAGATGCTCGGCTTTTTCAGAGCCGAGGGAAAGAAGTCCAGAAAGCATATTACGATCCTGGACGAAAAGAAGATCGAAAGTCTAAGAGAAAGAGAAGAGGCGGAAAATCTGATCCTGTCCGCGATTGAAGAAGACAGGATAGAAGTGTTCTATCAGCCTATATATGCCACGCAGAGCCGTACTTTTACTTCGGCAGAAGCGCTTGTGCGTATCCGGGACAAGGAAGGAAATATTGTTCCGCCCGGAAGATTTATTCCGGTGGCCGAGCAGACAGGCCTGATTTCCCGGATCGGGGATATCGTATTTGAGAAAGTATGTGCCTTTATTGCAAATAATCGGCTGCGTGAGCGTTACGGCATTCATTATGTGGAAGTCAATCTTTCCGTAAAGCAGTGCGAGAAAAGAAAACTGGCCCAGAATTATATTGAAGTGATGGAAAAGTATCATGTTGATCCTTCCTGCATCAATCTGGAGATTACAGAATCGGCGCCGATACAGACAAGGCATATTTTTCTTGAAAATGTACAGAAACTTATCGATTACGGGGTTACTTTTTCATTAGACGATTTTGGCAGCGGTGAGAGCAATCTGAATTATATCGTAGAAATGCCGGTATCGATCGTCAAATTTGACAGGGGTATGAGCCAGGCATATTTTGCGGATTCCAAGGCAAAATTCGTTATGGAAGCGGCTATGCATATGATTCATGACATGCGGCTGAAGATCGTTTCGGAGGGCGTGGAGACCAAAGAGCAGATGGAGACGATCATAGGACTCGGAATTGATTATATACAGGGGTTCTATTTTTCCAAACCGCTTCCGGAAGAAGCGTTTTTGGAGTTCATTGGCCAGAAGCCGGATTATAGCAGCTGAATCCGGGCCAAGGGATTACCGCCGCTGCCGGACAGACGTGTCTGTCCGGCTCGGCAGTGTAAAATTGCACAATACAAGATATGGTAGGTCTATTTTCTATGAGCCGCCTTTTTTTCGTTATGTTGATAAAAATAAGAAATAACGAAAAAACGTTCACACGATTTTCTATGATGTTTCTTAAAAAAATTTTTGAAGTTTCCGTTTCTTTATGATATAAATGTTTTATCCAATCATAATTTCTGTTTTTCTAAATGTGATCATTTATACAATCTCAAAACACACAATGATTTTCCCTATTATTCAGAACAAGAGAAAGGAGTACGGTTCATGAAAAAAAATTTGATTATGCTGTGTACGGCTGCAACGGTCGCGGCGGCATGCATGACGTCTGCATCGATCCTGGCATTGGCGGACTCCGGGATCAGAAGTACGGGCACACTGGCAGTCGAAGAAGAGGAAGCGCTTCTTTGCGCCGCAGACGTTTCTTATTTGCAGTCTGAGATGAACAGCCTGACAGGGGAACTTCCGGATGCGGAACATACGATGCCCTATGACATCATCAAGGATGCCGCGCGCAGAAACCGGATACAGTCTAAAGGGACGATAGATTATGCGGGAGGAACGATCATTTTAGACGCTTCTGATTTGAAGTTTCTGGCGGATGAAGTAGATATGCTGGAGAATGCTTATAAAATTTCGACAGCGCAGGCGCTCAATCAGATGGGGACATATTTTACGGCAGATGCTTCCATATCGTATGATCCGACAGAGGCTGCGGCTCCGGAAATATATATACCAAAACTTTCATATGACAGAGTCCGTGAAGGGATACTGCAGTCCCAGTCCGTGGCGCATCTGGCAGCCAGACAGGCATCGAACGCTGCGGGAGAACTGCTGTTTTATGACAGCGAAGAGGCGCAGAATAACAGACGGCTTGACGCTGTTACAACGGATACGAATGCTTATCCGCTTCTGATACAGGCGGCAACTGCCGATAACCTTTCCGCCGGAACGGCTGCCTGGGTCGGCGGGACGCTCTTAATCGGAAACGGCGCCGACAATCAGGCCTATTATCACAAAGGGTATGAAACAGGCGGTGAGGAGGCCAAAAAACATCTATATGGCGGAGAATCTTTTGTATCAGCGTATCCGGATGTCTGTGCAGATGCCTATTTTGGAAGCAGTGATCCGCTTTGGACGGAAGTATCGGGCATTAAGAACGAGGTCTATCAGATACCGCTGATAGACGAACAGGGAAGGATGCTGTATGGGATTACTTTCCGGTGCGCATACAGGGCAAGGCAGCATCTGTATAATGAGGTCTCTGCATCGGGAAGTTATACGTTATCCACGAAAGAAGGAGAGGTGATCGAAACCGGCGGACGCATCGACGCCGTGCCGTATCGTATAGAAGATATGGCGTTTACCTATCAGGATGTCTATATCGACCTGTTTTCCAAATGTTTTTCCACGCAGGATCCATACCTGTATCTGCAGCTTCAGGGTAGTACATATGCCAGATATGTGGAGTTTAATACGGAAGCGCAGGCGCATGCCAATTTTCATTTTACGGGGATTGGCGCGAAATACAAATGATGGAAGATGTATTTCCATTTGCTGCCTGACATAGTCTGCAGGGCTGCCTAATATAATTAGTAAAGGCAGGAAAAGCCTGTCATAAGCGGTTCAGCGGTGGTTTGGGCCGCTTTCTTTTGCCGGTATCAAATTTTTTTCTTTTTTCTACAAAAAGAGGTTTATCTTTCCGTCGAAAAATAGTATATTTACTATGTGGGTTATTACGAATGAGAACAGTGTCGGTTCTTGTTAACATAAGGGGAGTCCGCAGAGCGTACTGCCCGTTATCTGATAATATAAAGAAAGAGGGGCAGTGAATGGCAAAATTAACATTTGTAGGCGGAATTCATCCATATGATGGAAAAGACATTTCAAAAGATAAGCCTATTAAAGCGGTATTGCCAAAAGGGGATCTGGTCTATCCTTTATCCCAGCATATTGGCGCACCGGCAAAACCGATCGTGGAAAAGGGTGATCATGTACTGACAGGTCAGAAAATTGCGGAAGCGGGAGCATTTGTGTCGGCTCCTATTTATGCAACGGTATCCGGAACGGTAAAGGCGATCGAGCCAAGGCGTGTTGTGACGGGTGACAATGTGATGAGTATTATCATCGAAAATGATGGATTATATGATGAAGTAGAATATGGACCGGTCAAACCGCTTGAGGAAATGAGCAAGGAAGAGATCATTGCGTGCGTAAAGGAAGCGGGCATTGTCGGCATGGGAGGCGCGGGGTTTCCTACCTTCATCAAACTTTCTCCCAAGGAACCGGAGAAGATCGATTATGTTATTGCGAACTGTGCGGAATGCGAGCCGTACTTAACATCCGATTACAGAAGGATGCTGGAAGAACCGGAGAAACTGATAGGAGGACTGAAAGTCTCACTTCGTTTATTCGATAACGCGCGGGGCATCCTGGCGGTTGAAGACAACAAACCCGATTGTATTGAAATCTTAAAGAAACTGACCAAAGACGAACCAAGGATCAGCGTAAAGGCGCTCAAGACGAAATATCCGCAGGGTGCGGAAAGACAGCTTATTTATGCCGCTACAGGAAGAAAGATCAATTCTTCCATGCTGCCGGCCGATGCAGGCTGCGTTGTCAACAATGTAGATACGGTAGTTGCGATCTATCACGCAGTCATGGAAGGGAAACCGCTTATGAACCGTATCGTAACGGTAACGGGAGATGCGGTTGCGGATCCGAGGAATTTCATCGTCAGGATCGGTACGAATTATCATGAACTGATCGAAGAAGCGGGCGGCTTTAAGAAAGATCCCGTTAAGATCATATCCGGCGGACCGATGATGGGATTTGCTATTTTTGATCTTGACGTGCCGACGACGAAAACGGCTTCTGCACTGCTTTGCCTGACGGAAGATGATGTGTCTGCCATGGAGCCGTCTGCCTGCATTAACTGCGGACGATGCGTGGAAGTATGCCCCGGACGGGTCGTACCCAGGCTGCTCGCCGATTATGCGGAGAATTATAACGAGGAAGCATTTCTTTCCCATGATGGTATGGAGTGCTGTGAATGCGGATGCTGCAGCTATGTATGTCCTGCGAAGCGGCCGCTTACCCAGACGATTAAATCCATGCGTAAGATGCAGCTTGCCAAAAAGAAAAAATAGCGGATTGAGAAAGGAGTAAAGTTACAAAATGAGTGATTTGATGAAAGTATCATCCAATCCCCATATCAGGTCAAAGGCTTCTACAAGCAGTATTATGCTGGCGGTGGTGATCGCGCTTTTGCCTGCCGCGGGATTCGGTATCTATAATTTCGGATTGGATGCACTGATCTTAATTCTGGTGACGGTTCTATCCACTGTTTTAACAGAATATATATTTGAGAAAATTCTTGGTAAAAAGTCTACGATAGGAGACTATTCGGCAGTCGTTACAGGTCTTTTATTAGCGTTAAACCTGCCTTCTTCCGCTCCGTGGTGGATCGGTGTGATCGGTGGTATTTTTGCCATTCTGGTAGTCAAGATGCTCTTTGGCGGCCTGGGACAGAACTTCATGAACCCGGCGCTTGGTGCAAGATGTTTTCTATTAATATCTTTTACGTCCATTATGACGAATTTTGACTGTGATGCCTACACCGGTGCAACACCGCTTGCAGCCCTCAAAAACGGGGAAGCGGTCGATATTTACAATATGGTTATCGGTAAGACGGCCGGGACGATCGGAGAAACTTCGATGATTGCCATTATCATCGGCGCATGTTTCCTGATCCTTGTAGGCGTGATCGATCTGCGGATTCCCGGCAGCTACATAGTAAGTTTTGTTATCTTTATTACCATATTCGGCGGCCATGGTCTTGATTATTCGTTTATATCCGCACACCTTGCAGGCGGCGGCCTGATGTTGGGCGCATTCTTTATGGCGACGGATTATGTTACAAGGCCGGTGACCGTTAAGGGGCAGTATGTTTTCGGGATACTGCTTGGTATTTTGACGGGTATCTTCCGTATTTTCGGCGCTTCGGCAGAGGGCGTATCCTATGCGATCATTATCGGCAACCTTTTGGTGCCGTTAATTGAAAGAGTGACCCTTCCGACAGCATTTGGGAAAGGGGGCGCAAAAGCATGAGTAAGATGATGAAAGATACGGCAATCCTGCTTGTGATCACATTGGTTTCCGGACTGCTTCTCGGACTGGTTTATCAGATCACCAAAGAGCCGATTGCCATACAGCAGGAGAAGGCCAAACAGGAAGCCTGTCAGGAGGTTTTTGCGGATGCGTCGTCTTTTGCAGAGGTGGAACTGGCAGTGCCTGACGAACAGGCATGGGCAGACGCCGGCTTTGCGGAGGAAACAATAGATGAAGTTATGGCGGCACAGGATGCTTCAGGAGAAACGCTCGGCTATGTGATTACCGTTACAACGAAGGAAGGATATGCCGGCGATATCCGTTTTACCGTCGGTATCAGACAGGATGGAACGGTGAACGGCATTTCTATCCTGAAGATTTCCGAAACGGCAGGACTTGGCATGCGGGCGGAAGAAGTATTAAAACCGCAGTTTGCCGATAAAAATGTCGAAGCATTTACCTATACAAAATCCGGGGCGGCTGCCGATGATCAGATCGATGCCATTTCCGGCGCCACGATTACCACGAATGCGGTAACGAACGGTGTAAATGCAGGATTATACTATTTCCAGACACAGTTAAAAGGAGGTAGTGAGAATGAATAGTGTGAAAGAACGTCTGGTCAACGGAATTGTGAAAGAGAATCCGACCTTTGTCCTGATGCTTGGTATGTGTCCGACATTAGCCGTTACGACTTCTGCAATCAACGGTCTGGGTATGGGACTTACGACCATGGTTGTTTTGGCGCTGAGCAATGCGTTTATTTCGCTGCTTAGAAATGTGATTCCCGGAAAAGTCAGGATTCCGGCATTTATCGTTATTATTGCTTCTTTTGTAACGATGGTGGAACTGCTGCTTGAAGGATTCCTGCCGGCTTTGTATGATGCACTTGGCATCTATATTCCGTTAATTGTCGTAAACTGTATTATTTTGGGCCGTGCGGAAAGTTATGCGTCCAAAAATCCGGTGATCCCTTCATTATTTGACGGTATCGGTATGGGCCTTGGATTTTCATTTGCACTGACCTGCATGGGTGCGGTGAGAGAGCTGATCGGCGCGGGAACCTTATTCGGCGTGACAGTTATGCCGGAAAGCTATGTTCCCTGCAGTATCTTTATTATGGCACCCGGCGCATTCTTTGTTCTGTCGGTTTTAACGGCGGTTCAGAATAAAGTAAAGATTGCCGGTGAAAGAAAAGGAAAAGATATGTCCAAGATCCAGTCCGGCTGCGGCAGCGACTGTATGAATTGTTCGGATACGGGATGCAGGAAGCGCATCTATGATGAAAAGGGAGAGGGGGAGAAGACAAATGCTTAAAGAATTATTGATTATTTTAATCAGTTCCTCTCTGGTAAGCAATGTAGTACTCAGCCAGTTTCTCGGATTATGTCCGTTTCTCGGCGTATCGAAAAAGACCAATACGGCAAGCGGGATGGGCGTGGCGGTTATTTTTGTCATTACGTTAGCATCCGCGGTAGCCGGAGCCATTTATAAATTTGTACTTGTTCCGTTAAATATTACTTATTTGCAGACGATCGTCTTTATTCTTGTCATTGCGGCATTGGTACAGTTTGTAGAAATGTTTTTAAGAAAATATATTCCGTCTCTTTACGAATCGCTTGGTGTGTATCTGCCGCTTATAACGACAAACTGCGCGGTACTTGGCGTGGCGCTTACGAACGTACAGAAAAATTACGGGATTCTGACCGGCGTTGTGAACGGTTTCGCAACGGCAGCAGGTTTCACGATAGCGATTATTATTCTGGCAGGCATCAGAGAGAAGATGGAATATAACGATATACCGGAATCTTTTAAGGGAATGCCGATCGTTCTTGTTACGGCGGGACTTATGGCAATTGCCTTCTGCGGTTTTTCCGGATTGCTTTAGAAAGGAGCGGCATCGAATATGGAAATGACCGGAATTTTGGTTGCAACGCTGATCGTAGGAGGAGTCGGACTGTTTGTCGGCTTATTCTTGGGGGTTGCGGGAATTAAATTCAAAGTGGAAGTAGATGAGAAAGAAGAAGCGATACTCGGCGTACTGCCGGGAAATAACTGCGGCGGATGCGGTTATGCAGGCTGTTCTAATCTGGCGGCGGCAATTGCCAAAGGCGAAGCAGCAGTCAATGCCTGCCCGGTAGGCGGGGAAAAAGTCGGTAAACTGATCGCCGATATCATGGGTGTTGAAGCGGAAGCAAGCGTCAGACAGGTGGCATTCGTGCAATGTCAGGGCGATTGCGAGAAGGCGAAATTAGATTACGACTACAGCGGTATTGAAGACTGCCGGATGCTTGCATTTGTACCCGGAGGCGGAGCCAAGTCCTGTAATTACGGATGTCTTGGCTTTGGAAGCTGTGTAAAGGCATGTCCTTTTGATGCGATCCATATTGTGAACGGTATAGCGGTCGTGGATAAGGACAAATGTAAAGCATGCGGTAAATGTATTGCAGCCTGCCCGAAGAACCTGATCACGCTGATTCCGTACGATGCGAAGCATGTAGTCGCATGCAGTTCCCGGGATAAGGGACCCGTTACGATCAAGGCATGTGAAGTCGGATGTATCGGCTGTCAGCTATGTAAGAAAAACTGTCCGGCGGATGCGATCACGATTGAAGAATTTAATGCTACCATCGATCAGGAGAAATGTATCGGCTGCGGTGTCTGCAAAGAGAAGTGTCCGAAGAAGGCCATTATTTAGCAAGCAGTTTTGCCTGACATAAAGCAGGGCGCTTCCGTGCTAAACGACAGGCAAAGAGAAAGGGATGGTTTATCAGTATGAGTACTGTAAGACTTGGAAGTACGGAGATTATTACAAATAAAAACGGATTCGGCGCTTTACCGATTCAGAGAATATCAGATCATGACGCAGTATATTTACTGAAAAAGGCATACGAAAACGGAATGACTTATTTTGATACGGCAAGGTGGTATACCGACAGTGAGCACAAAGTCGGCATGGCATTTACCGGCATGCGTGATAAACTCTATATTGCAACGAAAACCGGCGCCTCCAATGCGGAGGATTTCTGGAAAGATCTGGAAACGAGCTTAAACAATCTGCAGACAGATTATATTGACGTATATCAGTTCCATAATCCGGCATTTTGTCCGAAACCGGGAGATGAAAGCGGCCTTTATGATGCCGCGTTAAAGGCTAAGGAACAGGGGAAGATCAAACATATCGGTATTACCAACCACAGACTTTCCGTAGCCAATGAGGCAATTGAGAGCGGTCTTTATGAGACGCTGCAGTTTCCGTTCTGCTATCTTGCAACGGAGAAGGATATTGAACTGGTAGAGAAGTGTAAAGAAAAAGATATGGGATTCGTGGCGATGAAGGCGCTTTCCGGCGGCCTGATCACCAATTCGGCAGCGGCTTATGCTTATTTGGGCCAGTATGACAACGTTCTGCCGATCTGGGGTGTACAGCGGGAGAGCGAATTGGATGAGTTTATTTCTTATATTGCCAACCCGCCTGTCATGACAAAGGAAATCGAAGAACTGATCGCGAAAGACAGGGAAGAACTGCTGGGTGAATTCTGCAGAGGATGCGGATATTGTATGCCCTGTCCGGCAGGTATCGAGATCAATAACTGTGCCAGAATGTCCCTCCTGCTTCGCCGTTCTCCTTCCGAGGGCCATTTGAGTAAAGAAGGACAGGAGAAGATGATGAAGATAGAAAATTGCCTTCACTGTAACCAGTGTAAGAGTAAATGTCCATATGGACTTGACACACCGGCGCTGCTTGCCAGAAACCTGGAAGATTATAAGAATGTACTGGCCGGTAAAGTGCAGGTGTAGCAATAGCATACAGAAATATGAAAATTTTAGATAAGTTGTAGGGATAAGGCAGAACAATTAAAGATCATTGTTCTGCCTTTGTAATGTCGGAGCGATTGGCAGATTGACGTTATTTTTCACATTATTCTCATCAAATACCTTAAAATGTGGTTAATTTCACAGAGATCCTTTCAAACAAATGTGAATTTTCGGTATAATTGCCTGAATGCGCAGTATGTGATACAATGCGTATAAATAACAATCAAAATATGCTTTTATATATAACGATATTGTAATATGATAAGATAGGAAATACAATGAAATATTGCATTGCTGTTAACGATATTATGGCGAACCTGATGGAGCGGTACAAAGTAGTATAAAGCTGTAAACGCTCCTTTTCGACAATTTTCGACATAAAAACGGAAGATTTTAACACTTTACACACAAAAAGTATTTTTTATTATATGATAAAGATGACCCGACAGATCTATCACTAAGTCGGGAAAGATTTATGGAAAATTTAAAATGTACTAAAGGAGAAAACGAAGGATGAAAGCTTTATTTGTGGATGATGATGTGGAGTATAGCAGTATTTTCGTGAAATATCTGAATGAATACTGCGCTAATCTGAATCTGAGGATCGAGTGTGATGTGTGTCATGATTTGAAGAAAATATGGGATATCGCAGCTGATTATGACCTCTATTTTCTGGATATTGAAATGGGAGAAATTAATGGTCTGGAACTGGCGGAAAAGTTACGTGCATCTTTTAAAGAAAAAGAAATTATTTTCATCAGTTTTTATGAGACATATGTTTTTCAGTCTTTCAGAGTAAAACCGTTTGCATTTATCAGGAAGAATGAACTGAAAACAGATTTATACATTACACTGTCCTTTATACAGGAGCGTCTTTTTGAAAAACATATACAGGTGGATATTCCGATCAGTAAAAAGAATGTTTTAAAGGTTGAACCGGCAGACCTTATTTATTGTCAGAGTGAAGGTCATTATGTGCAGTTTGTATTTAAAAGTAAAGAGAATGAGGTATGTCGTATTAAACTGAATCAGGTAGAGAACATTCTGGAAGATTATGGATTTATTAGAGTACATGTAAGCTATCTGATCAACGAGGATTACATAGATACCATACGCGGCACGGAAATAAAGCTATTGAGCGGTCAGGTGATTTCAATCAGCAGACCCTATAAAATAGCGGTATACAGCAGGATCTTTGACAAGAAGGCAGGGATGTATTATGATCGAAACAGCATCAAGCCTTTTTGAATCAGTCCTGTTTGTAGTTTTTCTGACTATTTTTCTGGAGCCGAAAAAGGAGAGAAAATTATTTTATTTAGGAGTCCCGGCCTGCATGGGGCTCCTGTTCGTGAATATTACCGTTTCGGATTATTTCAGCATTTTCAGCGTATTTACGATATTGGTAGATCTGGTGATTACGATGATTTACTGGAAAGTATGCCTGAAAGGAACGTTTTTAAAATTCTTTATGGGGTTTGCGTTGTATTATTTTGGTATATACTTTAGTTCGTATATTTCAATTTATGGTTTTTCATTTTTAGATGAAGGTTTAAGTGTAGTAGTATATGAAAGTCATTCAATTAATAGAGTGCTTTGTGTTATACTTTCTAAAGGGTTATTGTTTACTTACACAATTGTTATTTTATATAATCGGACCAAATTTGTGTATTATAAAAATCTTGCTACTATTTTAAGCTATTTTGTATTACCGATCATATCTTTGAGTATTTTTACAATGTTGAGCTTTTCTTTAAATCAGTTATATCTTAAAGAGGCACAATTAGGGATTAGAATATTGATTACAATCATAGGGTTGTTCTTTATGTTGGCCTTAAATATTTATTTGTCAATCAATGCCGCACGAAAACAGGAAAAAGAGCGTGAAGTTGAAAATTTAAATAAACTAATGGAGATTCAGAAAGAATCCATAGAAAGATTTATTCGACAGGAAAAGGAATTGCATAGAACAAAACATGATTTGGAACACAGATTATATTCCATACGGTTTTTGTTGGAACAAAATAAAATAACAGAATCAGCAGAACTTTTCAGACAACTGATAGAAGATGTGTATGGTAAGTCTAAAGAAATGACAGTAGAACAGAATATTGTAGATACGGTTATTTCTAATATAGAATTAAAATATGCTTCCAAAGGAGTCAGTCTGCAGAAAGATATTACATATTTTGATGATAGTGTAATAGGTTTAGTGGATTTATGTATTTTACTTGGCAATTTGACAGATAATGCAGTAGAAGCTGCCAGTATGAGTACTGAGAAAATGGTTAAAATCAGCGTTAGAGAAGAAAAAGATTGCCTGTACATAAAAGCGTCCAATACCTTTTCAGAGAAATATAGCGATATTTATAAATTTTCTACCAGAAAAGACGATATATGGAAACATGGATTTGGAATGCACAGTATTAGAGAAATCGTAGACAGATATCACGGTATTTTCTGGACATATGTGGAGGAGGATTTCTTACATATCAATATTGTTATTTCCGGTTAAATGTGACAAAAAGATGTAAAAAGTGACAAACATATTTATTTAATCAGCGAAAAAATATATTATATAGTTAATATGTTTAAGTGATAGAGGATAGATCTATGAGCATAAAACTATCATATTTTTTCGCTGATTTTTTTGTTGCGAGAAATTGGATAAAAGGCGAGGACAAGCTCATCTATATTGTTGGATTAGATGTTATTTTCTCCACACTAGAGCAGTTATTTATAGTTTTACTGATAGGTTTATGGCGTGGAAGGCTTATTGAGACGGTTATTTATTTACTGTTCTTTTCCACAGTCCGCAAATATTGCGGCGGTTATCATGCCGCTACTAGAGCCGGGTGTATGGCAGTTTTTACGATAGTATATTTGGCAGCAGATGAATTTTCTGTGTTCCTATGTGGAAGCACAAATATATATGTTTTTTTTATATATGGCATATGCAGTCTTCTTTTTGCCAATATTATTTTTTATTTCTTTGTACCGATTAAGAATGATAGAAAACGCTATGTTGAATATAAAAAGAAAGATATAAGAAAAAAAGCTTTTGCAAGTATAAATGTGTGGAATGGTCCGGCGATCGCTATGGTGTTCTTTTATCCTGCCATAGCAGTACAGATATTTTCTGTTACGAATGTAATCATTTTTTTTATTTTATTATGTAAACCATGGAGGAAAAGTATATGAACAAATTATTAAAGATAATGTTAAAACAGGTATCTTTAGTTGGATTGTCTACTGCAAATGCAATTTCACGTGCACATACTTACGAACCCGAAGAAGACATAGCATTGTCTGAAATGATGAGCAGCAGGCAGAACGCAGAAGAAACCAAATAATGTTTGGAGCGGAGAACCCGTAACAATATATTAGCGGAATGGAATGGTTCATATCACGGCGGATAAAAAAGTAAGCCGGATAAGGTACCTCCCATGTTTGTCATATTTGCCGTGGTATGGCCATTTCTGTTCCTGCTCCTTTATGGATTCATTTCACATGTTTGCTTCAAACTCTGCAAGATCAGCGGCCTTAGCGGCACACTTCAGCCATTTATGCAGGACATCCGGACTGGTTTCCAACTCGATCCGCTGCATAAGATGTCCGGGGATATTACCAAGTTCTTCCAATAATTCTAGAATGGATTCGATTTTTCCTGAAATAATCCCTTTTGCTTTTCCGGCCTCTTCGCCTTCCTGCCTGATTCTGTCTGCAATTTCGCACATGATCGCAACCCCTTCCTTTTGTATTTTAAAATATTTGACCCGTTCCACGATTTTGGGAAAAGTATTCGTTTGATAAAATGGATCGGAATTTTGGAGATAATTTAATAGTTCATTGGTTTTAGCATGATCTGTCGGATATTCCAGATTGAAATAGTGTTCATGCAGTCCATTATCCAACCGATTGTTTGCTCCCTGCACTGTTGTTATGGCATTTTTGCCATAGAATCCTTTTTTGCCGCCGATGAAATCATCTTTTGTGATGCAGATAATCGTGACATCCGGCAGTTCCTGATAAGGTCTGCCTTTTTCAAGGATGCTCATGTCAATATTTGCGAGATAATAGCGTGTTCTTTTAAGCGGTGCAGGTTCCCTGTACATCTGTAATTCAATATTGATCAGATCTCCGGATGCTTCCTCCGCCAGAATATCCAGTTCTACGGAATGCGTTTCCAGATTTCGTATGACGTATTGCGTTTTGACATTGCGTAAAACGATGGTTTCATTTTGCAATAATATTCTGCAGAGTTCCTGACAGGCGTCGGTATCTTCGAATACTTTTCCGGCAAACAGATCGCTTGTCAGATGAAAGGCGGCTGTTTTTTGTCTTATTGTTTCATAGGCCTCGATCGTACTTTTATTTTCCATGTAAATCTCCCTGAAAAGTCAGGCGGGAATAACAATTGGAAGTAAAAAGGATACATTTTTCATACGAAACAATAGAAAGATAATATGCATTTATTTCCAAAGCAATCCTGCCGGACAAATGTGAATCTTGGGCAGAACTGCCTGAATATGTACGGGGTTATCGTAAGTACATCTATAAGAATCAAGATTTGTTTTTTGTATCGATATTGTAGCATGAATATAAATGGAATGCAAGAGAAAATCTATGAAAATATAAACGTAATATCGTTCACCCCTCTTCTGCGGATCAATTTTTTTACAGGTAATACGGACAGGGAGGCCGGAAAATATTTTAGGGAATTTGATCTTCATAATACAGAATTAAGCAGATGATATGAAACCGCCTTAGTCTCAGGGAGTTTTCATTCCGCTCGTAAAATGTAATTCATAATCTGTTGTGATAAAAACCGCCTCAACATGATCAAGCGACTCGATTAACGCCATGCCTTTATCCAGACCCAGGACGAAACAGGTAGTAGAGAGTGCATCCCCGGTCATGGAAGAATCGGAAAGGATGGTGACGCCGAGTAATTCGTTTTGTACGGGATATCCGTTTTGCGGATTTAAAATATGATGATACAGCACGTCGTCTTGATAGAAATAACGTTCATACACACCGGAGGAGACTGCCGACAGATCGTTGACCGGCAGTACCGTGATCACTGCGCCGTGTTTGTCAAAGGGTTTTTGGATACCAAACTGATACGGACTGCCATCGGGTTTTGTGCCGACGGCCAGAAGATTGCCGCCCAGATTGATGATTGCGTTTTCAACGTTTTGTGAGAGCAGGTATTCTTTCATTTTATCCGCAATATAGCCTTTGGCAATAAACCCCAGGCTGACAGCGCTTTGGGGATCTTGCAGGGTAACGGTATTGCCATCTATGACGACAGAATGGTAGTCTACATGATTTAAGGCTTCGGCTATGGCTTTTTTATCAGGAAGACGGCTGTCTTGTCCGTCGTTGTCCGGGACAGCAGACGAAGAGGGATCCGCATGAAAATCCCAAAGGCTGTTCAGCGGTTCGATCGTAATGTCAATCTGTCCGTCTGTCATTTCGCAGTATGCGAGCGCTGTTTTTAAAAGATAGATCGTTTCGTCGGAGACCGTTACCGGCGTACCGCTGCTGTGATTGATCTTCCAGATATCCGAGCCTTCGAGGGAGGGACTTAGCATCTTTTCGTATTTTTCTGCCAGTTCCATACAGTCATCTAAACAATTTGCTTTTTTTTCATCATAAAGCGTAACCTGGATGATGGTATCGAAATAGAATCCGGTCTGTGTGAGCGGTTCTTCTTTAGCGGTGCATCCTGTTAAGAAGAAAAGAAAAAAAATGAAAAAGATTACATGATGTATTTTGGCTGTATAGGGAATAGTCATTCTGAAGTCTCGCTTTTTATAAATTTTACAGGAAAAGATTCCTTATGGTCCGGAAGTTGTCATTTTGTCTGATTCGTGATAAAATAACCCTGCCTTTATTTTTCATATTATAATAAAAATCAGGATTTCATTCAACTGGAGAAACGATATTGTTTCAAAAGAGATTTTAAGAAAGGAAAGCGATAAACAATGAGATTACCGGGTGAAGATGACCGTAAACCAATGGGAGCGTCAGTGATATACATGGTGATAGGCGTGTCGGTTTTTGTGCTTGTCATGCTGCTTGTTGTCATGAAAAACAATAAAAAAGCGGATGACCGCAGGGAATATGCGCAAAATGCTGCGCAGCAGCAGGAGCAGACTGACGCAGAGACGGAAACGGAAGCAGAAACAGAAACAGCAACGCAGCAGAAGCTGCGGGCAGAGGATCTGGATTTCTGGGATATGTATCCGGTAGAGGGTGAGACGGATACCGCGCCGGATCTGCAGCCTGCGGAGACAGGAAATGATACAGCTTCCGCAGAGGCAGTTGATGAGAGCGAAGAAGGGGATGCCGCCAAAGGGGATGAGGTTGTGCAGGAAGACCCTTCTACGGACGGTAAGCATACGCTTGTTAAGGCGGCTGATGGCACTGAGGAATGGGTACTGATCAGTCCTTATCTGACAAAGAACACGTATGATTTTACGAATCTGTCGGAGAGTGCCAATCTGAAAAAATATACGGAGAACGGGAAGAAAATTTCCTATGTCGGAGTCGATATATCGAAGCATAACGGCTCGATCAATTTCCGGAGTCTAAAGGCTTCCGGAGTCGATTATGTAATGATCCGTCTCGGTGCGAGAGGATATAGTACGGGGCAGCTGTCATTGGATGATAACTTTGCGGAAAATATGGAGGAAGCCGTAGAGGCCGGACTCGATATCGGTATATATTTCTATTCACAGGCTATCAATCAGGAAGAGGCTGTTCAGGAAGTGAATTTCGTCGTACAGAATCTGGAGCCGTACCGGGCGCATATTACGTATCCGGTAGCTTTTGATATGGAGAATGTATCCAATGACAAGGCCAGGATCGATCAGCTCTCAAGAGATGATAAAACAACCATCACAAGCAGTTTTTTAAGCGGTATTCAGGCGGCAGGATATGCGCCGATGATTTACGGCAATAAAGAATGGCTGATCAAAAACATCGATCTGGCGAAACTGCAGGATTATGATATATGGCTTTCCCAGGATGAAGATATCCCGGATTATCCGTATCAATATACGATGTGGCAGTATACGACCACGGGCGTCGTAAACGGTATAAAAGGGGATGCGAATCTGAATATCTGTTTTGTCAGCTATTCGGACAGATAGTGTTCGATCTTCGGAGAAATCTTAATGGATGCATAGAGGTCGGCGTAGGCAGCAGGCGACATACCTTCCATATAGTTGGGGGTATAGGCTTTGTTTACGCCGCCTTTTATCAGGCAGTCGATCGCTTTATTATAGGCGATGGCCGCTTCCGTTTCCGTATCGTAGACACCGATGGTATAGTTGCCTTTTACATGAATTTTGGCTTTATAGGATAATTTCCCTTTCCGGTAAAAAGAAGACACACCGTGATAGGAATTTAAGATTTCAATATTTTCATAGCGGTAATCATTCGTATTGCCGTTAATAAAACGATAATCTTTGTTTAGCACGGCGTAGTTTTTGATGCCGTAGCGGTTCATGATATTCAGCTGCATTCCATAGTCCGCAACAAAATAATGCCCGCCGCGGCAGGAAATTTTATGATTGGCATAGTAGAAAAGATCGTCTCTGTCAAAAATGAAAAAATGGGTTGGAGATAAGTAGTAATAGAAAAAGGCCGGACGGATATAGATCGGATTGGCGAAATAGATGCCGTTGTCCCGAAAGTTGATCAGGCAGACCCATTTTTCAAAAAGCAGGACACTGTCCGAAGAAAAACGGGAAATATCGATCACGGGGTCGTTTAAGATGCGTCCTGCGAGAAGGTAAGCGTCATGCGCCTGCGTTTCTTTTTCATAACTCCCAAGGCTGATATGCTTTGTGCGATAAGTTAAAGAAGCACGGTAGTATACTGTGCCGTCTTTCTTTTTTGCAGTATAAACACCGGGTAATCGGGACATCTCAAAATCTCCAATCTTTAGAAACATTTCTTAATATTGGGATAAGTATAACATATTTTTCCGGATTTCTGTATAAAATATTACAGAAGTATTACAGGAATGGAGAAATATGTATGTACAGGAAATATATGATGATATTGGTACTGATGAATATGACGCTGTTCACATCATGGATCTGTGTAAAAGAGTTGAAGATCAACCGGGTTGCTGCGACGCAGGCTTTTCGGATGGAATATTTGAATGCAACTATGGAAGAAGAGAAGAAGAGCTTTTTGGAAGTGGTGGCCTGTGTTTCTTCCGGACAGCGTATCGTTGATTATGAAGTGCTGGAAAAAGAGATGAAATATCATTTGTCCGATCAGGACTATGATGCACTTTTGCGGATTGTCGAGGCGGAAGCCGGCGGTGAGGATGCGGATGGCAAGCTGCTTGTAGCTAATGTGGTGCTAAACCGTGTCAATGACGATAAATTTCCCGACACGGTGACGGAAGTGGTAATGCAGAGAGAGCAGGGCGTTGCGCAGTTTACCCCGACGGTGGACGGGCGTTTCCAGAACGTGACGGTCAGCAAAGAAACTTATGAAGCGGTGGAACGGGCGCTTTACGGAGAAGATATTTCGCAGGGCGCTTTGTATTTCTGTGCCAGAAGCAAGGTAGATTCTACAAAGATGCAGTGGTTCGATCAGAAGCTGACCAGACTGTTTGCCTACGGAAACCATGAGTTCTTTTTATAGCGCCGCGTTCAGTTGCAAGGGAAAACAGTTTATGCTATAATTTGGGACAATGATACAAACCCGCAGGTTTCAGAGAAGATAAGGCATTGTAACTGTGCATAAATGGGAAAGGACGAACGAAGATGGAAGTTTTATACGGCAGTACGAGAAACGATACACGAAAAGTACAGGCATCACAGGCAATCTTACAGGGATTATCGGAAGATGGGGGACTGTTTGTGCCCGATCATATACCGGCTCTTGATAAATCTTTGCAGGAGATTTCCGAGATGGATTACAGGGAGACGGCTTATGAAGTCATGAAACTTTTCTTAAGTGATTTCACGAAAGAAGAGCTGACAAGCTGTATTGACAAAGCATATGATGCGAAATTTGATACAAAGGAGATAGCGCCGCTTGTAGAAAAAGAGCATACATATTATCTGGAGCTTTTTCATGGGGCGACGATCGCCTTTAAAGATATGGCGCTTTCAATCCTGCCGCATCTGATGATCACATCCGCCAAGAAGAACCATGCCAAAGAGACGATCGTTATTCTGACCGCAACTTCCGGCGATACGGGAAAAGCTGCGCTTGCAGGTTTTGCCGATGTGGAAGGGACGAAGATCATCGTTTTTTATCCTAAAAACGGAGTCAGTCCGATCCAGGAGAAGCAAATGGTGACGCAGAAAGGAGACAATACCTGTGTAGTCGGCATACATGGTAATTTTGACGATGCACAGACCGGAGTAAAACAGATTTTTTCCGATAAGGAACTGGAAAAAGAGATGCTGGAACACGGCTTGCGTTTTTCATCCGCCAATTCCATCAATATCGGACGTCTGGTGCCGCAGATCGTTTATTATGTATATGCATATACAAGACTTTTGAAAGAAGGAAAGATCGCAGATGGGGAAGCGATAAACGTAGTTGTTCCAACAGGTAATTTCGGGAATATCCTTGCCGCTTTCTATGCGAAAAATATGGGAGTGCCGATCGCCAAACTGATATGTGCTTCCAACGAAAATAAAGTATTATATGATTTCTTCCGGACAGGCAGCTATGACCGCAACCGTGAATTTGTACTGACTTCTTCTCCTTCTATGGATATTTTGATCTCCAGTAATTTAGAACGTCTGATCTACCGGATCTCGGGCAATGACGCCGGTAAAAATGCGGATTTCATGAATGCTCTTGCAAAGTCGGGCGCTTACTCGATCACGGAAGAGATGAAAGCGCAGTTAGGCGATTTTTACGGGAATTATGCAAGCGAGAAGGAAACTGCGGACAGTATCCGGTCATTATACGAAAAGACAGGCTATGTCATGGATACCCATACGGCGGTAGCAAATGCCGTTTACCAAAAGTATCTTAACGAAACATCCGATCAGACGAAAACAGTAATTGCTTCGACAGCCAGTCCGTTTAAATTTACAAGAAGCGTTATGAATGCGATAGACGCCGGGTATGACAGCATGTCGGATTTTGAACTGGTGGGCGAATTATCCAGGATAGCAGACGTTAAAGTGCCCAAGGCAATCGAAGAGATCGAAACGGCGCCCATACTTCACGATATGGTCTGCGAAAAGGATGAGATGAAAAAGACCGTCAAAGAGATTCTGGGTATTTCACAGCACTAAGACAGGAAGGATGAAAATACATTATGGCCAATATCAGTATCATCGGAGCAGGAAGCTGGGGAACGGCGCTTGCGCTTTTGCTGCACCGAAACGGACATGCAGTGACCGTCTGGTCTGTTATAGAAGAAGAGATTGAAATGCTGCAGACGCAGCGTGAGCATAAAGATAAACTGCCGGGCGTCAGGCTGCCGGAAGATATGATCTTCACAACAGATCTGGAGGCAGCCGTAAATGGAAAGGACATTCTGGTGCTTGCCGTACCTTCTCCGTACACCAGAAGCACATCCCAAAAGATGGCGTCTTATGTCAAAGAAGGACAGATCATCGTCAACGTAGCCAAAGGAATCGAAGAGACAACGCTGCTTACGTTATCGCAGATCATTGAAGAAGAACTTCCGCAGGCGGAAGTCGCGGTTCTTTCCGGGCCGTCTCACGCGGAAGAGGTCGGCAGAGGAATTCCGACGACAATTGTAGTCGGTGCCAGAAAGAAAAAAACGGCGGAATATTTGCAGAATATTTTCATGAATGAAGTGTTCCGTGTATATATCAGTCCCGATGTGCTTGGCATCGAGCTTGGAGCGGCGCTTAAAAATGTAGTGGCTCTCGCGGCCGGCATTGCGGATGGACTCGGATACGGGGACAATACAAAGGCGGCGTTAATCACAAGAGGCATTATGGAGATTGCAAGGTTAGGAACTGTTATGGGCGGCAGGTGGGAGACCTTCAGCGGTCTTACCGGCATCGGTGATCTGATCGTCACCTGTGCTTCCATGCATTCCAGAAACAGACGGGCCGGTATTTTGATCGGCAAAGGGTATACTATGGAGGAAGCCATGGAGGAAGTCAAAATGGTCGTTGAAGGTGTTTATTCGGCCAAAGCGGCTATGGGACTGGCAGAGAAATATAACGTACAGCTTCCGATCATCGAGCAGGTCAATGAAGTTTTATTCGAAGGAAAATCAGCGGCAGAGGCGGTAGGAAGCCTGATGCTACGCGATAAGAAAATAGAGAATCCTCTGATACCGTGGGAAGAGGTATAGAAATGTAAGGGCAGTCCGCATAGCGTACTGCCCGCTGTTTTTATTTGGATACGGCTAGATCTGTGCGACGATCTCAGCCGTCGTTTTCGGTCTGTTCATCGTATAGAGATGGATTCCGTCTACGCCATGTTCTTTCAGATCGCGGATCTGGCGTACGGCATAGTCGATCCCGGCTTTTCGCATATCTTCCTTATTTTCTCCGTAATTTGCGATGATATCGGAAAGTTCCTTTGGAACGGAAGAACCGGAAAGCGTAATGCTTGTTCCGATCTGTTTTGCGCTTGTGACCGGCATGATACCCGCGCAGACAGGAACGGAGATACCCGCTTTTTTCACCTGTTCGAGGAAGCGGTAGAAGATATCGTTACTGAAAAAGAGCTGGGTGATCAAAAAGGATGCGCCCGCATCCACTTTTTCTTTTAAATGTTCCAGATCACTCTCAAAGCTTTCCGCTTCAAAATGTTTTTCGGGATAACATGCACCGGCAATTTCCAAAGAAGTATTGGCCTTCAGGTAGCGGATCATATCGGAAGCATAGAAAAATTCACGGCTGCCAAACTGTTCGTCAGTCATATACTGCGGTCTGTCGCCGCGCAGCGCCATGACGTGGCGGATGCCTTCTTTTTCCAGCAATTCGCAGTTTTTCTGCAAATCTTCCCGTTTAAAGCCGACGCACGTCATATGCGCAATGGCGTCGATCTGTAAGCGGTGCTGAATGTAAGATGCGATCTCTGCGGTCTTTCCCGCTTTGGAACCTCCTGCACCGTATGTACAGCTGATGAAATTCGGATGCAGCGCCGCCAGGGCATCCAGTTTGGCAAATATCGCCTGAAACTCTTCCTCTGTTTTCGGAGGTGAAACCTCAAAAGAAAGACAGGGACCTGTCTTGTTAAATAAGTCGTTTACCATGATATCTGTTGTTCCTTTCTTTTTTCATAAAATAACAGTGCCGGCTCTGTCCGTCCGGGAAATAAAAATTCCCTCATCGGCACGCTTTCGCTCCGTGAAAAATCACAGCGGATGCTAAGCTCGTGAGAAACCTCGCCAAGCACCGGTGTTTTTCAAGGGCCTCTACGGGAGCTTTTTATTTCCCGGACGGACGGAGCCGGCACTGCTATTTCTTGCATGGGATTCCATAACAAATTCTTGCTTTTGTATCTAAAATATCGTAACATAAGTTTAAGTATTTATCAAGAATCGGGAAGGGAATCAGGATATGAGTGAAGAAAAAACAACATTTACCAGTACATCGCAGTATGTGGCGTCCAAAGAGCTGCTTGCCAGTGTAAACGTCGCGGTAGCGTTGCAAAAACCCCTGCTTATTAAGGGAGAACCGGGTACAGGCAAGACGATGCTTGCACAGGCAGTTGCCGAATCGCTTGGCAAGAAACTTATTATCTGGAATATCAAATCGACTACGAAGGCACAGGAAGGCCTGTATGTATACGATACGATACAAAGACTCTATGATGGGCAGTTTGGTGAAGAGGGCGTAGACGACATTGCCAGATATATTAAGCTTGGCAAATTGGGAGAAGCCTTTGATTCCGACGAGCAGGTCGTATTGTTGATCGATGAGATCGATAAAGCCGATCTGGAATTCCCGAATGACCTTTTGTGGGAACTTGACCAGATGGAGTTTTATATTCATGAGACGAAGCGCACCGTGAAGGCGAAGCACAGACCGATCGTGATCATCACATCCAATGCGGAGAAAGAGCTGCCGGACGCTTTTCTTAGAAGATGCATTTTCCATTATATTGACTTCCCAAGTGCGGAACTTATGGAAGAGATCGTAAGAACACATTATCCGGATGTGGAAGAGAAACTGTTAAAAGATGCGATGGAAGTATTTTATTGGATCCGTTCCATTAAGGATATCCGTAAAAAGCCGAGTACTTCGGAACTGATCGACTGGATAAACGCCCTGCAGATCGGCGGCATTCCGACGGACAGACTGAGAGAGGAACTGCCGTTTGTAGGAGTCGTCGTGAAAAAAGACGAAGACCTGGAGACATTGAAGCATAGAGTAGATTAAAAGGTGCGGCGGGAATATGTTTGTTAAATTTTTTGACACGTTAAAAGCAAAAGGACTTCATGTTACATTGACCGAATGGCTGACATTGCAGGAGGCGCTTTCCAAGGGTCTTTGCAACAGCAGCCTGACGGATTTTTATTATGTTGCAAGAATGATCCTTGTAAAATCAGAGACGGAATTTGATAAGTTTGACATGGCATTTGACGAGGTGTTTAAGGGTATCCAGTCGGAGAATGAGATCAGCAAAAATATGCTGCGCTGGCTTGATAAGTCGGATATGATAGACGAACAGCACGAAGAAATGCGGCATGTTATGAATGAAGAACAGATACAGGTCGATAAAGAGGACGTAGAACAGAAATTCAAAGACCGTCTGCGGGATCAGGATTCGGAGCATAACGGCGGAAGTTTCTGGATCGGTACGATGGGGAAAACTTCTTTCGGGAATACGGGCGGCAATATGGGCGGCATCAGAGTGGGCGGTTCTACCGGATACCAGTCGGCCTTTCAGGTCATCGGTGCAAGAAAGTACCGGGATTTCCGTGACGACAGGATTCTGGATAACAGACAGTTTCAAATGGCGCTTAGGAAACTGCGCCAGTTTTCTTCCAAGCTGGACATCCCCAAGACCGAGTTGGACATCGATGGCACCATCGATAAGACATGCAATAACGGCGGCTGCCTGCAGATCGTTATGGAAAGGCCGCGGAAAAATGCGGTTAAGCTTCTTTTGCTAATGGATTCCGGCGGAACGATGATTCCGTACAGCAATCTGTTAAACGAACTTTTTCAATCGGTTCACAAATCAAATCATTATAAAGATGTAAAGACTTATTATTTCCATAACTGTATCTATTCCAAACTTTATAAGACGCCGGAGTGTGAGAATGGGGACTGGATCGATACGGAATGGATGTTCCGCAACTTAGACAGCGATTATAAGGTAATCATTGTCGGGGATGCCGCTATGGCGCCGGAAGAGCTTTACTCCACGTCCGGTAATTACAGAGGGCCAAACGGCGGTCTTTCCGGTATGGAATGGCTGCAGCTTATGAAAAGGCATTATAAGAAAATCGTCTGGTTAAATCCCAAGATGGCGCCCGGACATGCGCCGTGGAGAGAGGCGGAAACAGCTATTAAAGGGATGTTTCCGATGTACAAACTGACGGTGGAAGGATTAAACCGCGCCATGGTCAGACTGATGACCAATAAAAATACTTGACAAATCCGAAATTATCGTATAAGATACAAAATAATCAATCGGGAATAAATAAAAGGCGTTGATAAGAACAAGTAGTAAAGGATGAAACGAACAGAAAGCAGCCGGATGATGAGAGGCGCACGGGAAGTCTTTTATGAATACATCTTGGAGCTTCATGGCAGAACGGATTAAAAATGATTTTGTCGTTTTTAATGAGAAGTTTGCAGTTTATGCAAACTAACGGGTTGAGATATATTCAGCCTATGCAGTAGGTCATGACGGAGGAATGCACGTTACAGCAGGAGAGTATCGCCGCGAAGCGGTCGTACTTAGTGAGGCAGGCAGTGAGAATTGTCTGTGAAGTTAGGTGGTAACACGGGTTTTAATCCCGTCCTTTCATAGGACGGGATTTTTTTGTGTGTTGGGAAAGTGTGCAGGCAATGCCGGGAAAATCCGACAAAGAAAAAGACGCGCCCGGTTCAGATTGGTACTTGATAACAGGAAACGGAAAGGAATGGTAAGGACATGAAAATTTATGAAGAACTGCAGGCAAGAGGATTGCTTGCGCAATTGACGGATCCGGAAGAGATCAGAGAGCTGATCAATGAAGGAAAGGCGACTTTTTATATCGGGTTTGACCCGACGGCGGACAGTCTGCACGTAGGACATTTTATGGCGCTTTGTCTGATGAAGAGACTGCAGGAAGCAGGAAATAAACCGATTGCACTGATCGGCGGCGGTACGGCTATGATCGGCGATCCTTCGGGCAGAAGCGATATGAGAAGCATGATGACGAAAGAAACGATAGCGCATAACTGTGAGTGTTTTAAGAAGCAGATGAGCCGTTTTATCGACTTTTCCGGGGATAAGGCTCTTATGGTGAATAATGCGGACTGGCTTACGGGACTGAATTATATTGAATTTATCCGGGACATCGGTACACATTTCAGCGTGAACAGGATGTTAACGGCGGAATGCTACAAGCAGAGGATGGAAAAGGGATTAAGTTTCCTGGAGTTTAATTATATGATCATGCAAAGCTATGATTTCCTGGAGCTGTATAAGCGTTATGGCTGCAATATGCAGTTTGGCGGGGACGATCAGTGGAGTAATATGCTCGGCGGCACGGAACTGATCCGTCGAAAACTCGGTAAGGATGCCTATGCAATGACGATCACTTTATTACTGAATTCGGAAGGCAAAAAAATGGGAAAGACCCAGAAGGGTGCGGTATGGCTCGATCCGAACAAAACGTCCCCGTTTGAGTTTTACCAGTACTGGAGAAACGTGGCGGATGCCGATGTCCTGAAGTGTCTGCGGATGCTGACATTCCTTCCTCTCGAGCAGATCGACGAAATGGGTGGATGGGAAGGCAGCCAGTTAAACGAAGCCAAAGAAATTCTGGCATATGAACTGACGAACCTTGTGCACGGAGAAGAGGAGGCACAGAAGGCGAAAGAGGCGGCGAAAGCGCTTTTTGCAGGCGGCGGAAGTCTGGAAAACATGCCGACAGTAACACTTGAAGAGAGTCATTTTATGGAAGGGAATATTGATATTCTGGGCATTCTGGTGACAGCCGGTATGGCAGCTTCCCGTTCCGAGGCGCGCCGGGCCGTAGAGCAGGGCGGCGTAACCATCAAGGGTGAAAAAGTGACGGATGTGAAGAAAGCTTACAGTATGGATGAGATTGCGGCTGAAGAATTTATTGTGAAAAAGGGCAAGAAGAGCTTTAAAAAGATCGTTGTAAAATAAAATGCCGTCATGCTTTTTTAAGCAAGGAGAAGGAGGAAAAACATGGGGAAAAAAGAAAGAACGCTGATGTCATATACACCGGAGATCAAAGTAATGGATTGTACACTCAGGGACGGCGGACTGGTGAACGATTTCTTTTTCTCGGATGAATTCGTAAAAGATTTATACCAGGCCAACATCAAAGCGGGCGTGGACTATATGGAATTCGGCTATAAAGCGTCGAAGGAACTGTTTGATGTCAGGAAATTCGGGAAATGGAAATTCTGTGACGACAAAGATATCAGAGCGGTCGTCGGTGATAATAAGACCGATATGAAGATATCCGTTATGGCGGATGTGGGACGCTGCGACTTTAAGAAAGATATCCTGCATAAGAAAGACAGTCCGGTGGATCTTGTCCGGGTGGCAACGTATATCAATACGATCCCGGCTGCCGTAGAAATGATCGAAGACTGTACCAAAAAAGGATACGAGACGACAGTGAACATCATGGCGATATCCAAATCGAATGATGTGGATATTGATGCGGCGCTGGAGCTCTTATGCCAAAGCAGCGTCGGCTGTATCTATCTGGTGGACAGCTACGGATCCCTTTATCCGGAACAGATCAGCAGACTGTCCGATAAATATTTGGAGATTGCGGAGAAGCATGATAAAAAGGTAGGTATTCATGCGCATAACAACCAGCAGCTTGCCTTTGCCAATACGATCGAGGCGCTGCGAAGAGGCGTAAGCTACCTGGATGCTACGGTAAGCAGCCTCGGGAGAGGATGCGGGAACTGTCCGAGCGAGCTGCTGCTGGGATTTTTGAAAAATCCGAAATACAGGATCAATCCTCTTTTACAGTTTATCGAGAGACATATCGTTCCGATGAAAGAATCCGGTGTGGAATGGGGATATGATGTGCCGTATCTGCTGACCGGTATTTTGAACCAGCATCCTAAGACCGCGATTCAGTTCGCAAAAGAGAAGCGGAAAGATTATCATGACTTTTACCTGGAGCTTTTGGATAATTTCTAAGGATATCACTTTGAAAGAACCAAAAGCTCCCGGAAAAGAATTATTTTCCGTAAATTTTCAGCAGATTATCAACTTTGGCGCTCATATTGACAAGCAGGGCGTCCAACAGGGTAACGGCAGCCATGGATTCTACGACGACGACCGCTCTTGGTACGACGACGGGGTCATGTCTGCCCTTGATAGAAATTTCGATATTTTCTCCCTGTTTGTTGATCGTCTGCTGTTTTTGGAATATGGATGGCGTCGGCTTGACATGCGCGCGCAGGATGATCGTGGAACCATCGCTGATGCCGCCGAGGATTCCTCCGGCATGGTTGGTGCGTTTGGACACGGTATGATCTTTCATGATGAAGGAATCATTGTTCTCGGAACCCCTGTGTCCGGCTGCCTTTATACCGTCGCCGATCTCCACGGCTTTTACGGCGCCGATTGACATTACGGCTTTTGCAAGCTCCGCGTCCAGTTTGTCAAAGACCGGTTCCCCGATACCGGCGGGACAGTTTTCGATTCTGCACTCAATAACGCCGCCTGCGGAGTCAAATGATTTCATACACTCTTCCAGATAGGCTTCCGCTTTTTTGGATGCTTCATAGTCCGGCATACAAGTCGGCGTATCGGTAATTGCCTGTTTATCAAAAGCAGCATCATCGATCGTAACCGGACCGATCGAGCGGGTATAGGCTGTCAGACTGATGCCGAGCGTCTGTAAGAGTTTGGAGGCAACGGCGCCGGCGGCAACCCGTCCGATGGTCTCTCTGGCGGAGGAGCGTCCGCCGCCGCGGTAATCGCGGAAACCGTATTTCTGGTCAAAGGTGTAATCTGCATGTCCGGGTCTGTAATAACCGGCAATCTCGCTGTAGTCGGAAGAGCGCTGCGAAGTATTATGAACGATCAGTGAGATGGGCGTTCCGGTTGTTTTTCCCTCAAAGATACCCGATAGAATCTCGACTTTATCCTCTTCTTTTCTGGGAGTGGATATCTTGGTCTTACCGGGTTTGCGGCGGTCCAAGAAGAACTGGATATCTTCTTTGGAAAGCGGCAGGCCCGCGGGACAGCCGTCGATGACGACACCCAGTGCCTCTCCGTGGGATTCGCCCCATGTTGTGATCTGAAAAAGTTTACCATAAGATGAACCGGCCATAAGTAATCTCCTTTTTACTTTTTGTGATACAAATTCAGTAAAGTATACCATATTTTTTAGAATATGGAAAGAGATGGTCAATTTGTACAAATTTTTGCAAATTTTTTAAAAATTTTTTTGATTTACATAATAAAAATGGTGTACAAATTAAAATTATGTGTTATTATACAAATTAGGGGAGTAGAGTATGGAGTGAAGATGAAAACAACTTTTCGAGAAAAATTCATGCAAAGGTGCATGAAAAGGGCAAGGAAGAACAGATTTTTGAAATATCTGTCTCTTGCGGAAATGACGATTTTTCTGAGCGGATATCATGTTGTAAGACATTTGAGCAGACATTTTGCATCTAACGCAAGACGATATGTGGGCGTTGCCTTTACACTGCTTTTCTTTATGTCAAGCTGTAGTTTTTCTTTTGCGGTATTTACGGGGCAGAGCAGTTTTATCAATGTACAGGAAACATATAGTGCGGTCGTGGACGATTCCGATGTCGCATTTGCCGTGGAGAAGGAAGTGACACACGACGAAAACAGCCTGTTGGAAGAAGACCGGATCAGTACGGAATATGAGAATCCGGAAGACGTTGAAAATACCTATACGATAGAAGATATTCTGGAAGATACCGAGCTTTATCTGCGGGGGGAAGAAGCGCAGACGGAGGTAACAGAAGATACAGAGACGCTCACAGCGGATACACAGAGTGAGGAAGAGCCGGTTTTTGACAGCAGCGACTGGAGGCTTGTGCTTGTCAACAAGCAGCATCCGATACCGGAAGACTATAGCTTTAATCTGGGAACCATCAAAGAGAATATGCAGTGCGATGAACGGATCATACCGGATCTGTTAGCGATGCTGCAGGCGGCTAAAGATGATGGCGTCAGCCTTTTGATCTGTTCGCCGTACAGAAACCAGGACAGACAGGAATGGCTGTTTGACAAAAAAATAAAGCTGTATATGGAACAGGGATATTCCTATATGGAAGCTTACAAAACGGCATCTCAAACGGTTACCATTCCGGGTGCGAGCGAGCATCAGATCGGTTTGTCACTGGATTTTTTTTCATCCGACTATACATTATTAAATGAAGGGTTCGGAGATACGGAGGCCGGTAAATGGCTTGCGGAGCATAGCTGTGAATATGGATTTATTTTGAGATATCCGGATGGCAAAGAATACATTACCAGTATCGAATATGAGCCGTGGCATTTCCGCTATGTCGGGAAAGAGGCGGCGACCATAATGACGCAGGATAATCTGTGTCTGGAAGAGTTTTGGGATAAATATCTTTAAGAAAAGTCGCCTTAGGCGATTTTTCTTTGGCATTCTTTAGAAGTGAAGACAGAAGATGGGAGAACAATGATGTATAGATTGCTGAAACAGGAAGGCAGAGCAAAGCGCGGTGAACTGCAGACCGTGCATGGCGTGATTCAGACGCCGGTTTTTATGAATGTAGGAACGGCTGCGGCGATCAAAGGCGCAGTTTCGACGGCAGATCTGGAGCAGATCGGTACGCAGGTGGAATTATCCAACACGTACCATCTGCATGTCAGACCGGGGGACAAGCTGATCAAGCAACTTGGCGGTTTACATAAGTTTATGATTTGGGACAAACCGATTCTGACGGATTCAGGCGGTTTTCAGGTTTTTTCGCTTGCAAGTCTGCGTAAGATCAAGGAAGAAGGCGTCTATTTTCATTCGCATGTCGATGGCAGAAAGATTTTCATGGGGCCGGAGGAAAGCATGCAGATACAGTCCAATCTTGCTTCCACGATTGCGATGGCATTTGACGAATGCCCTTCAAGCGTGGCGGACAGAAGCTATGTGCAGCATTCCGTGGAACGGACGACGAGATGGTTGGAACGCTGCAAAAAGGAAATGGCAAGATTGAATGCATTGGAAGATACCATCAATCCGAAACAGATGCTGTTTGGAATCAATCAGGGAGCTGTTTTCGATGATATCAGGATCGAACATGCCAAAAGGATCACGGAGCTTGATCTGGATGGGTATGCTTTGGGCGGACTGGCCGTGGGAGAAACACACGAGCAGATGTATCATATTATTGAAGAGACCGTGCCGTATCTGCCGGTAAACAAACCCGTTTATCTTATGGGTGTCGGAACACCGGCCAATATACTGGAAGCCGTGGAACGCGGCGTTGATTTTTTCGACTGCGTATATCCGACCAGAAACGGAAGACACGGGCATCTTTATACGAATCACGGCAAGATCAATCTGTTTAATGCCAGGTATGAGTCGGATGAACGGCCCATAGAGGAAGGCTGCGGATGTCCGGTCTGCAGGAAGGGATATTCCAGAGCATATATACGTCACTTATTGAAGGCAAAGGAAATGCTTGGTATGCGTTTTTGCGTACTGCATAATCTTTATTTTTACAATACGATGATGACGGAGATCAGAGAAGCTTTGGATCAGGGAGAATTTGCCGCTTATAAGAAAAAGAAACTGGAGAAGTTATAAAATGCTTGTTTTCTTTTCCTGTTTTGTGTATAGTAGTATAGTGATAGGAAAATTCAGCGAAAGAAATCATCATTTGAAAGGAGTACCATCACATATGGGAATGTTATTAACACAGGAGCCTGCAGCAGGCGGCGGCTTTTTTATGATCGGTTATATCGTCATACTCGTTGTAGCGATGTATTTTATTATGATCCGTCCGCAGAAGAAGGAACAGAAGAGAATGGCGGCAATGCTTTCGGAATTGTCGGTCGGTGATTCGGTTCTGACAAGCAGCGGCTTTTATGGGATCGTCATTGACATTACGGACGATACTGTCATTGTAGAATTCGGAAACAATAAGAACTGCCGTATTCCGATGCAGAAATCGTCGATATCACAGGTTGAAAAGGCAGATGCCGAATAGGAAAGAAGAACCAGCATAACAAGCGGAAGTAAGATGCATTTCGATGCATCTTATTTGCAATTGTTGCTTCAGAACAAGCTGTAAAATGCGGTATTTGCTGTTTATAAAACTGTTTGGAAAGAAGGAGGCGGCATTACATAATGGAACTTAATATTACATGTATTCCGGGAGATGGAATCGGACCGGAGATCGTGGCGGAAGCCAAAAAAGTATTGGATGTTCTGGCAAAAAAATACGGACATAAGATCAATTATACGGATATTTTAATGGGCGGTGCATCCATCGATGCATACGGGGTGCCGCTTACGGAGGAAGCCGTACAGACGGCTAAGAATGCGGATGCGGTGTTAATGGGTTCTATCGGCGGAGATACAACGACTTCTCCGTGGTATAAACTGCCGCCGCATTTAAGACCGGAAGCCGGACTTTTATCAATCAGAAAAGCCTTGAATCTGTTTGCGAATTTAAGACCGGCAGTACTTTATGAGGAACTGGCGGAAGCCTGTCCGCTTAAAAAAGAAATTTCAGCTGCCGGATTCGACATGCTGATCATGCGTGAACTGACCGGCGGACTATATTTTGGCGAACGTAAAACGGTGGAAGAAAACGGAATCAGAAAAGCGATCGATACGCTGACATATGACGAGACGGAGATCCGTCGTATCGCGGTCAAAGGATTCGAGATTGCGATGAAGAGAAAGAAGAAAGTGACAAGCGTCGATAAAGCCAATGTACTTGATTCTTCCAGATTGTGGAGAAAAGTAGTGGAAGAGGTGGCAGCAGGGTATCCGGAAGTTACGTTAGAGCATATGCTCGTAGACAACTGTGCGATGCAGCTTGTGAAAGATCCTGCGCAGTTTGACGTGATCCTGACGGAGAATATGTTCGGCGATATATTGTCAGATGAGGCCAGTATGGTAACGGGATCTATCGGTATGCTGGCGTCGGCCTCCCTGAATGATTCCAGATTCGGTCTTTATGAGCCAAGCCACGGTTCGGCGCCGGATATTGCAGGAAAAGATATTGCGAATCCGATTGCGACGATCCTTTCGGCATCTATGATGCTGCGTTACAGTTTTGATCTGGATAAAGAGGCGGACGAGATCGATCTCGCCGTAAAGAACGTATTAAAAGAAGGATACAGAACGGCGGATATCATGTCTGATGGATGCACGCTTGTCGGCTGTAAACAGATGGGAGATCTGCTCGCCGGCAGAATCGGTTAAATGCAAGAGCCTGTTGTGCTGTATTCTGCGGGCCGGGAATAGGGGAATATCATGAAACAATTACGGAGAAAGTGGGAAAAAAAGGATATAGAGTCTTGTATTTTCCTGCTTTTTCTTTTTGCTGCTGCGGTCTATTACGGTTTCAGATTGTTTACGCTGACACCGTGGTATGACGAACTTTATACATATTATTACTTTATCAGCGAAGGACCTGTCTATGCGGCGATCCACTGGCCGCTTCCAAACAATCATGTGGGATATTCCGTCTTGTCGGCATTTCTTGATCTTTTCGGGAATGCGGCAGTCGGTTTGCGGGGTATCTCATGGATATGCAGCCTGATCAGTCTGTGTCTGTTATTTATGATAGGAAGAAAATGCTTTCCCGAAGGCTTTGCTCTCGTTCCTGTCGGTCTTTATGCATCCATGGATCTTGTGAATCAGCTCGCCGTACAGGGCAGAGGCTATGCGCTTGCGGCGTGTCTTTACCTGACCGCATTATATGAACTGATACAGATTATTCTGTTTCATAAAGAACGGATCGGACATTATGTCGTTTTCGCATGTGCGCTTGTTTGGGCGTTATATACGCTTCCAAGCAGCGTTTACTTTGTTTTGCCGCTTTGCTGTATCGGCGGCAGCTTCCTGCTTTTGGAGAAGCGTATGAAAGAATTTGTGCGTTTATTTATAACGGCGTTTATCAGTGCGGTATGTACGATCGGCCTGTATGCCATTATCTGGCTGGCGATCGGCTCCAATCTGCTTTCCAAGACACCGGATGGCCCGTTTTATATGGCAGGACATATTTCGATCATTCTGCATGCGCCGTTTCAATCACTTAAAACAGGTATTGCCTATATGCTCGATACGCCTTATATCCAGAGCGTGGAAAGGAAAGGGTATCTGTCCCGGTTCGGAATATGGATCAAGGCGCTCTTTGAATATTATTATCCCGGATTGTCCGTTCCGCTGCTGATCATTGTCTGCATCGGAGTTATCCTGGCGGCGGCATTGTTATTCAAATTTGTTTCTTATAAAAGAGAAAAAGAAGGATTTTTGGAGTGGTATCTGCTGTTAACGTTTGTGTTTACGCCGCTTATGCTGATCATACAGGCAGCCTTGCCGTATTACAGGGTATTTTCTTTCTTTGGAATTCCGGTCGTGCTGTTAGAGACCTGGATGTTTTCCCTGCTTGTGAGAATTTCCAAAAAACCGCAGATTACATACGGTTTCGTGGTCTTTGCCCTATTATTCTGTATCAGGGTTACGATATCTGTTTATGGCCTTACGGAGTATGGCGACAGAGAAGCTGCGATAGAAGATGCGTATGAGCATATGACTTTAAAAGACGGTGAGCGCGTCTGCGTAACGGACTGTGATCAGGAATATTTAATGAAATATCTGTTTGATACGAAAGATGTGGCTTATACGCCGCAGGAAGCGGACTATTGCCTGTTGGATAAAAAGATGTTTCATTCTGCGGAAGATGTTACGAGAATCAATTCCGCGGAAGAATGGAAGTGGTACGTAACATATGAAACGATTCCCTGGGATTATCTTGCCGAAGAGATGGAAGTATATTATGAAAATGACAGATTCATCCTTTATGGGAAAAAATAGGACGGCGGCAGGCGGGGGCGGAGTGCGGACGCTTATTGACAGCCTGCGGATAATGTAATACCATGATAAGAAAACGCAGGATGTGAAAATACAGACAATATGGAATGAAAAAAAGTTATGATCATATCATAGAGAAAGTTTACAAAAAAGGAGAGAAAAAATGAAAAGTGACAATGTAAAGAGCGGCATCCAGCAGGCGCCGCACAGAAGTTTATTCAACGCACTCGGATTTACGGAAGAAGAAATGAAAAAACCGATGGTTGGTATCGTCAGTTCCTATAACGAGATCGTACCCGGGCATATGAATCTTGATAAAATTGTAGACGCAGTGAAACTCGGCGTGGCGCAGGCCGGCGGCGTGCCGGTCGTATTTCCCGCGATCGCGGTATGCGATGGTATTGCAATGGGACATATCGGCATGAAATACTCGCTTGTAACGAGAGATCTGATCGCCGATTCGACGGAATGTATGGCGCTTGCCCATCAATTCGATGCGCTTGTCATGGTGCCCAATTGTGATAAAAATGTACCGGGACTTTTGATGGCGGCAGCCAGAATCAATGTACCGACCGTGTTTGTATCGGGAGGACCGATGCTTGCCGGGCATGTCAGAGGACAAAAGAGAAGTCTTTCGTCTATGTTTGAGGCGGTAGGTTCTCATGCGGCAGGGACAATGAGTGAAGAAGAAGTGAGAGAGTTTGAGGAAAAAGTATGTCCTACATGCGGTTCCTGTTCCGGTATGTATACGGCCAATTCCATGAACTGCCTGACGGAGGCGCTCGGTATGGGACTTCGGGGCAACGGCACGATTCCCGCGGTATATTCCGAGAGGATCAAACTGGCTAAACATGCGGGCATGGCAGTTATGGAAATGTATGAAAAGAATATCAGACCGAGAGACATTATGACAAAAGAAGCGGTTTTGAATGCGCTTACGGTAGATATGGCGCTTGGCTGTTCTACCAATTCCATGCTGCATTTACCGGCCATTGCACATGAGATCGGATTTGATTTTGATATTGCGTTTGCCAACGAAATCAGTGAGAAGACACCGAATCTGTGTCATTTGGCGCCGGCCGGACCGACTTATATGGAAGATCTCAATGAAGCGGGCGGTGTTTATGCGGTTATGAAAGAGCTGGCGGATGCCGGACTTTTACATACGGAATGCATGACGGTGAGCGGAAAGACGATGGGTGAAAATATTGCCGGTGCAGTCAATAAAAATCCGGAAGTGATCAGAACGCTCGACAATCCGTATTCCAAAACGGGCGGTCTGGCAGTATTAAAGGGAAATTTGGCGCCGGATGGCAGTGTGGTAAAACGTTCCGCAGTCGTACCGGAAATGATGGTCCATGAGGGACCGGCGCGCGTTTTTGATTGTGAGGAAGATGCGATCGAAGCGATCAAAGGCGGTAAGATCAAGGCGGGTGATGTTGTGGTGATCCGTTATGAAGGACCCAAAGGCGGACCGGGCATGAGAGAGATGCTGAATCCGACTTCGGCGATCGCGGGGATGGGACTCGGTTCCAGTGTAGCGCTGATCACCGATGGGCGTTTCTCGGGCGCTTCCAGAGGCGCATCGATCGGACACGTTTCACCGGAAGCCGCAGTCGGCGGACCGGTCGCGCTTGTTGAAGAAGGCGATATCATAAGTATCAACATACCGGAAATGAAACTGGATGTGAAAGTATCGGATGAGGAAATGGCGGAAAGAAAGAGCAGATGGCAGCCGAGAGCGCCAAAAGTAACGACCGGTTATCTGGCAAGATACAGAGAGCTTGTTACAAGCGGCAACAGAGGCGCTATTCTGGAAATACCGGGCAGGCATTAAGAAGAGATAAGGAGAGAGGAACATGTTACTGACAGGGGCGGAAATCGTTGTAGAATGTTTGAAAGAGCAGGGAGTTGATACCGTTTTCGGATATCCCGGCGGCACTATTTTAAATGTATATGATGCTTTATATCAACATAGTAATGAAATAACACATATTCTGACTTCTCATGAGCAGGGAGCAGCCCATGCAGCGGACGGATATGCCAGAGCAACCGGTAAAGTCGGTGTCTGTCTGGCCACAAGCGGCCCCGGCGCCACGAATCTGGTGACCGGCATTGCCACTGCTTATATGGATTCCGTGCCTATGGTAGCAATTACCTGTAATGTGAATCTGCCGCTGCTTGGCAAAGATTCTTTTCAGGAAGTGGATATTGCCGGCGTTACCATGCCGATCACCAAGCACGGCTATATCGTAAAAGATATTACGATTCTTGCGGATACCATCCGCAAGGCATTTTCCATAGCAGGAAGCGGCAGACCGGGTCCTGTTCTTGTAGATATTACGAAAGACGTAACGGCCAATAAATGTGAATATACGAAAGCGGCTGCCGAAAAACTGCCAAAGAAGGAAAGTTTTACGAAAGAGGATATCGAACGGGCGGTGGAAGCAATCGAGCAGGCAGAGAGACCGTATATTTATGTGGGCGGCGGCGCCGTGATTTCCGGCGCATATAAAGAAGTGAGGGAGTTTGCGGCGAAAGTGGATGCGCCTGTGTGCGATACGCTTATGGGCAAGGGCGTTTTTGATGGACATGATCCGCACTATACCGGTATGATCGGCATGCACGGTACCAAAACATCCAATTTCGGTGTCAGCAAATGCGATCTTTTGATCGCGCTCGGCGCAAGATTTTCCGATCGTGTTGTAGGAAATCCGAAACGATTTGCAGAAAATGCCAAAGTTCTTCAAATAGATATCGATGCGGCGGAGATCGATAAAAACATCCATACGGACGTATCCGTTGTAGGTGATCTGAAAGAAGTGCTTGAACAGATCAATATCCGTTTAAAAGAACAGGATCACAAAGAATGGATCGATCATATTATGGAGTTAAAGGAGACGTATCCGTTAAATTATGACCCCGGCGTTTTGTCATGTCCTTATATTATGGAAGAATTGGACCGTATTACAGGCGGTCAGGCAGTCATTACAACGGATGTGGGACAGCATCAGATGTGGGCGGCACAGTATTACAAATATTCCATGCCGCGTACCTTCTTATCTTCGGGAGGTCTTGGAACAATGGGATACGGACTCGGCGCCTGCATAGGAGCCAAGATGGGAAATCCGGATAAAGTTTGTGTCAATATTGCAGGAGACGGCTGTTTTAGAATGAATATGAATGAACTGGCGACTGCCAGCAGATATAACATTCCGATCATTCAGATCGTCATCAATAATCATGTACTTGGCATGGTGAGACAGTGGCAGACACTTTTCTATGAAAAACGCTATTCTCAGACCGTTTTACAGGATAAAGTTGATTTCTGTAAGGTGGCGGAAGGACTCGGCTGTCAGGCGATAAGAGTCACGACGAAGGAAGAAGTGGCGCCTGCCATAGAAAAAGCGCTGGCCATGAATGGCCCTGTTTTATTGGACTGTATCATCCCGGAAGATGATAAGGTATTCCCCATGGTGCCTGCGGGAGCGCCGATCAGCGACGCTTTTGATGCGAAAGATTTAGAATCGTAGAAGGTAATATGAAAAAAGGTTTATTTCGTAAAATTTTTCTTTTGTTTTGTGTTATTGCGCTTCATGTGATGATCGCCTATGTCGGTCTGGCATTCTATTACCGGAATGCTTTTGAGTATGGGACATGGATCAACAGTATTTATTGTACAGGGAAAAGCATAGAGGAAGTCAATAAGGAACTTGCCGGGCAGTTTTCCTATGAAGGGATCACTGTTTATGATAAGGAGGGCAGCGCTTATCAGATCCCGGCACAGGATATAGACTATCAATATGACTTTGCAGAGGCGCTGAATTTGTATTTAAACAGGCAGAATGCCTGGCTGTGGGTGGACAGTTTCTGGAAGATCAGAGATGAGGAGATCAAACCGGTTATTTTTTATAACAAAGAGAAACTGGAATCTTGTTTTGATGGTATTTCCTGCTTACAGGAAGATACGGGGGAAAGAGAGCTTACGATTGTGAAGACGCCGCAGGGATACGAACTGCGGAATGAAAGATGCGGCGTATTGGATACTGGGAAAGCCAAAGCCGTAATCGAAGAGGCGATAAATAATGCACAGCCTTACGTTTCGTTAGAAGAGGCGGGATGCTATTATGATATGGAACTGACGGATGAGATGCAGGATACGCTGCATCTGTGGGAAATGATAGAAGCATTTCAGGACTGCCATATCGTATATCAGATGGGAGAGGATACGATTCCAATAGATGCGTCCATTGTATGCGACTGGATCAAACTTGACGAAGATGGAAATTTCGCACTGGATGAACAGGGAAATCTGCAGCTGCGGGAGGAAGCCATACCGGAATTTATCGAGGCTCTTGCAAAAGAGTATGATACGATAGGCGGTATAAGAGAGTTTACGACAACGACAAGAGGCATTATCACGATAGAGGGCGGTATTTACGGCAACCAGATCGATAAGGAGGCAGAGACGGCTTATCTGCAGGAGGCTTTTGCCCGTAAAGCGGATGAAGTACATACGCCGGCTTATCTGCAGGCAGCGGCGAAACAGGGAAAAGACGATATCGGAGATACTTATGTTGAGATCGATATGGGCGCACAGATCATGTACTATTATGAGAACGGTATTTTACAGATAGAAACACCTGTCGTCACCGGGAATACGTCAAGACGGATGGGAACGCCGTCCGGCGTCAACTATGTCTATCTGAAACAGACCAACCGCATTCTGCGGGGAGAGGGATATGCTTCCCATGTCAATTTCTGGATGCCTGTCAAAGGAAATATCGGTATTCACGACGCTTCCTGGAGAAGCAGTTACGGCGGACAGATCTATCAGACCAACGGTTCACACGGCTGTATCAATACACCGTATGACGCTATGTCGAAAATGTATGAGATGGTGGAAGTAGGAACACCCGTGATCATGTATTATTAAAAGGCGGTATCTTAAAATTTTTTACGATGGTAATTGACTAAAGCGTTTGATAAATGTAAAATATTTTTTGATGTCTGTTCATTATCGATTTTCAAAATGACTGGAGGAGAAAACAGTGGGAAGAGTATACAACTTTTCAGCAGGTCCGGCAGTTTTACCTGAAGAAGTCTTAAAAGAAGCTGCACAGGAGATGTTAGACTATAAGGGATGCGGTATGTCCGTTATGGAAATGAGCCATCGTTCTAAAGTATACGATACGATCATCAAAGAGGCGGAGGCTGATCTTAGAGAGTTATTAAGCATACCGGATAATTACAAAGTGTTGTTTTTACAGGGCGGCGCAAGCCTTATCTTTGCTTCCGTACCGATGAATCTGATGAAAAACCGCAAAGCCGGTTATATTCTGACAGGACAGTGGGCCAAAAAAGCGTTTGCGGAAGCCAAACTGTACGGAGAAGCGGTAGAACTTGCTTCCTCTGCGGACGAGACGTTTTCTTATATTCCGGACTGCTCCGATCTGCCGGTCACGGACGATATGGATTATGTATATATCTGCGAAAATAATACCATTTATGGAACGAAATATCATACGCTTCCCAATACGAAAGGGAAAATTTTAGTTTCGGATGTTTCATCGTGTTTCCTCTCGGAACCCATGGATGTTACGAAATACGGCATGATTTATGCAGGCGTACAGAAAAATGTAGGACCTGCCGGTACACAGGTCGTTATCATCAGAGAAGATCTTTTAACCGACGATGTACTTCCCGGAACACCGACCATGATGAAATATAAAGTACAGGCGGATAACGATTCTTTATATAATACGCCGCCCTGTTACGGAATCTATATCTGCGGCAAAGTCTTTAAGTGGCTGCTTCGTAACGGCGGTCTGTCTGCCATGAAAGAATTAAATGAGAAAAAAGCGAAGATCTTATATGATTTTCTCGATGAGAGCTCTATGTTCAAAGGAACTGTCAGAAAAGAAGACCGTTCCCTTATGAATGTGCCTTTTGTTACGGGGAGCAGCGAGATGGACGCTGAATTTATCAAAGAGGCGGAAGCGGCAGGCTTTGTCAATCTGAAAGGCCATCGCAGCGTAGGAGGCATGCGCGCAAGCATTTATAATGCCATGCCGGTAGAGGGCGTAGAGAAACTGGTTGCCTTTATGAAGGCGTTTGAAGCAAAGAACCGGTAAAGTCAATACGAGAAAAGAGGAGATTGAAATGTTCAAGTATCATTGTTTAAATCCTATTTCCCAGATAGGAATTGAAAAATTCAGCACGGAATACATACAGACAGATCATATCGATGAAGCCGATGGTATTCTGGTAAGAAGCGCAGCCATGCACGATATGGAGCTGCCGAAGGGACTGCTTGCCGTGGCAAGAGCCGGAGCGGGCGTCAACAATATTCCGCTCGACAAATGTGCCGAAAAGGGTATTGTCGTATTCAATACACCCGGAGCCAATGCCAATGGCGTCAAAGAACTTGTGATCGCAGGTATGCTGCTTGCTTCCAGAGACGTAGTGGGCGGTATCGAATGGGTGCTGGAGAACAGGACGGATGAAAATATTGCAAAGAACGCGGAGAAAGCCAAGAAAAACTTTGCAGGAACGGAAGTCTATGATAAGAAACTCGGTATTATCGGCCTGGGCGCTATCGGCGTAAAAGTTGCCAATGTAGCAAAGCATCTGGGAATGGAAGTATATGGTTATGATCCGTATGTTTCTGTAGACGCCGCATGGAATTTGAGCCGTGATGTCAGGCACGCAATGAGTGTGGATGAAATTTATGAAAACTGCGATATCATTACGATCCATGTACCTCTTATGGATGCGACCAAAGGGATGATCAATAAAGACGCTATCGATAAAATGAAAGACGGCGTGATCCTTCTTAATTTTGCAAGAGATCTGTTAGTAGATGAAAATGCTGTTCTGGACGGCATTGAGGCCGGTAAAATCCGCAAATATGTATCGGATTTCCCCAACCCCGTGACGGCGGGCAGGGAAGGCTGTATCGTAATCCCGCATCTGGGCGCTTCTACGGAGGAATCGGAAGATAATTGTGCGAAGATGGCAGTCAAAGAACTTATGGATTACCTGGAGAACGGTAATATCATCAACAGCGTCAATTATCCGAAATGTGACATGGGTATCTGTACGCAGGCAGGACGTGTAGCGATTTTCCATAAAAATATTGCGAATATGATTACGAAATTTACCGCCGCTTTTGGCGACAACGGTATCAACATTTCCGATATGACCAACAAGTCCAAAGGAGAGGTTGCCTATACCATGCTTGACATTGAAGTACCGGCTTCCGGAGAGATTATCAGGAAACTGGAGTCCATTGAAGGGGTATTCCGTGTGAGAGTCATTAAATAGGATTTTATATCAATAAAAATGCGCAGGTTTTACAACCATGCGCATTTTTTGTTTTGCTGCCGGTGCGGTTTGCGGTGCAGCGGGATCTTTATCGGACTAGAGCAGACCGCTGTCCCGCAGTTCCGACTGAAACTGTTCTTCAGCCTTAACGGCGATTTCACTTGCAAGATCCATATAAAGGATAAAAATATCTTCAACAGATACGCCCTTTTCCTTTGCGATTTCTTCCATAACAGGTTTCAGCGTTTCAAGCTGGGAAGAAACGGGGGTTTTCTGAGGGTCGATATCCGCCAGGTTTTTTTCGGCATAGTCATTGATTCTGTGAAGAATCTCAGCGTGTTCCGGTGTCATGGTTTCACTTCCTTTCCCATTTTGACGGTATTCTTCAGACAATGCGGTTTTCACAATACGTAATTTACAATGTGAAGCGCACATTGTTTTTTAACAACGTTATTTTAACATTGAATGCTTGTGCTGTACAGGCATTTTTGATAAAATATAAAATAGGTTTATATACACATCAGTCTAAATAAAGTACCGGAAAATAAAAATCGGGGAGAGAGTATGGCGAATATTATTCCATTTAAGGCATTAAGACCAAGACCGGATTTGGCAGAGCAGATCGCCGCTTTGCCGTATGACGTATACAGCAGAGAGGAAGCAAGAAGGAAAGTAGAAGGAGATGCGCTGTCTTTTCTTCGGATAGACAGACCGGAGACACAGTTTCCGGAAGATTATGACATGTATGCACCGGAAGTGTATGAGAAAGCGCGGGATATGCTGCATGAGATGATAATGCGCGGAGAATTTGTAAGGGAAGACGTTCCGGCCTATTATGTTTATGAGCTTGTGATGAACGGCAGATCACAGACCGGAATCGCGGCCTGTGCATCCGTAGATGATTATGAGAGCGGAATCATCAGGAAACATGAAAATACGAGGGCCGATAAAGAAGCCGACAGGATCCGCCATGTGGATATCTGTAACGCGCAGACGGGACCGATTTTTTTGACTTACCGCAGGAGAGAAGAGATCCAGGCACAGGTAGAAAAGGCCATGAAAAATGAGCCTTTATATGATTTTACCGCAGATGATGGCATTATACACAGAGTATGGCGCATTGACGAAAAAGAGGCCGTACAGGCGATACAGGACGGTTTTGCGAAAGTAGACTCCGTTTATATTGCGGATGGCCATCACAGATGCGCTTCCGCAGTGAGAGTCTCGCAAAGAAGGCGGGAGCAGAACCCTGACTGTACGGGACAAGAGGCGTTTGAGTATTTCCTGTCCGTTATTTTCCCGGATGATCAATTATATATTATGGATTACAACAGACTCGTAAAGTCGTTAAACGGCTATACGGAAGAAACATTTCTGCAGAAAGTAAAAGAGATCTTTTGGGTGGAGAAGATCGGAGATGCGCCATATCATCCCGCGAAAAAGGGGGAGATCGGAATGTATCTGCAGGACACATGGTACAAGCTTGGCATCAAAGACGAAATGCTGACGGACGATCCGGTGCGGGATCTGGATGTGGCTATATTGCAGGACCGTTTATTGGGGCCTGTACTTGGCATTTTGGATCCAAAAAGCGATACGAGAATTGATTTCGTCGGTGGTATCCGCGGACTGGAGGAACTGGAAAGAAGAGTGAAGGCAGACTGCGCCGTCGCTTTTGCCATGTATCCGACGGATATTCATGAGTTATTTGCGGTTTCAGACGCCGGCAGACTGATGCCGCCCAAATCGACGTGGTTTGAACCGAAGCTGCGCAGCGGTATATTTATCCATTCATTGGAAGATGAGAAAGGAGCGGACTGATTATGAATAAGAGATTATACAAATTAATGAATTGGGCACAGATTGAGGGGATCATCTATTCGGAATCGGACGATCCGCATGAGGTATTAGGCGCGCATGTAAGCGGTAATAACATTTTGATACAGACTTTTATCCCCGGAGCGAAGAAGGTGCGTATACAGCCGGAGACGGGCGATAAGAGCTATCAGATGGAATGTGTGGATGAGGAAGGGTATTTTGCGGCACTGATCCCCGGCAAAACACGATTTTCCTATGAATATATTGCCGAATTTGAAGACGGTACATTGAAGAAGGTGAAAGACGCCTACAATTTTAAGCCGCAGATCACGCAGAAAGATACCGAGAAGTTTAACGCAGGCATCCATTATACGATATATGAGAAACTGGGTGCGCATCCGATGACGATCGATGGCGTTTCGGGCGTTTACTTTGCCGTTTGGGCGCCGAATGCGGTCCGCGTCAGTACTGTCGGAGATTTTAACGGCTGGGATGGCAGGGTGCATCAGATGAGAAAACTCTGGGATTCCGGTGTGTTTGAGATTTTTATACCGGGTGTAAAAGAAGGAGACTGCTATAAGTTTGAACTGAAAGCCAAAGGCGGTATTACCTATCTCAAAGCGGATCCTTATGCTTTCGGACAGCAGCTTCGTCCCGAATCGGCTTCCGTAGTCAGGGAGATTAACGGGTTTGACTGGAAAGATGAAAAGTGGATGAAGAAGCGTAAAAAACTGCATGAGGTGAATGCGCCCATCAGTATATACGAATTGTATCTCGGCTCCTTCGCTCAGCCGGAAGACGACAGAACGTATTTGAATTATCGCGAGCTGGCGCCGAAGATCATTGAATATGTCAAAAAAATGAATTATACGCATATCGAACTGATGCCCGTCATGGAACATCCGTTTGACGGTTCCTGGGGATATCAGGTGATCGGTTACTATGCGCCTACGTCGCGTTACGGCAGCGCCGAAGATTTCATGTATTTTATGAACGAGATGCATAAGGCGGACATTGGCGTTATTTTGGACTGGGTACCGGCACATTTTCCAAGAGACACATACGGTCTTTCCAATTTCGACGGCACATGCCTGTATGAACATGCAGATCCCAGACAGGGAAGCCATCCGCATTGGGGAACTCTGATTTACAATTACGGCAGGCCGGAAGTGAAAAACTATCTGATCGCCAATGCACTTTACTGGATCGAGCAGTATCATGCGGACGGTATCCGTATGGACGCAGTAGCATCGATGCTTTATCTGGATTATGGGAAGAACAGCGGAGAGTGGGTAGCCAATATATACGGCGGCAATGAGAATCTGGAAGCGGTGGAATTTTTGAAACATCTGAATTCCATTGTGAAAAAAAGAGACGATGACGTATTGATGATAGCGGAAGAATCAACGGCATGGCCCAAAGTTACGGGCGCTCTGGAAGATGATGGCCTGGGATTTGATCTGAAATGGAATATGGGATTTATGAACGATTATTTAAGCTATATCAAAAACGATCCGTATTTCCGTTCCGGATGCCATAATAACCTGACATTCAGCATGATCTATGCGTATAGTGAAAACTTCGTACTCGTATTTTCCCATGACGAGGTCGTTCATGGGAAAGCGACCATGCTCGGTAAAATGCCGGGCGATAGAAAGGAACAGTTTGCCAATCTGCGTCTGACCTACGGATATCTGATGACACATCCGGGGAAAAAGCTGTTTTTTATGGGACAGGATATCGGTGAGTATGATGAATGGAACGAAGAACGTTCCGTGGAGTGGGAACTGCTTGAGAATGAGGAACATAAGAAACTGAACAGACTGGTTTCAGATCTGAATAAGCTATATACAACGCTTCCGGCGATGTATCAGAAAGACGATTCCTGGGAAGGCTTTGAATGGATCAACTGTATTACGCCGCAGGCTTGTATGCTTTCTTACCTGCGCAAAGCGGACAAGGCAGAGGATACGCTGGTAGTGATTGCCAATTTTGCCAATACAAAACAGGAGTTTACCGTAGGTGTGCCGTATGAGGGAAAATATCATGAGATCCTGAATACGGATGCGAGGATTTACGGCGGAAGCGGTGTTGTCAACAGCAAAGAGAAACAGACGATGGAAAAAGAATGGGACGGAAAGCCGTATGCGATAGAAATGGTAAGCGCGCCGCTTTCGATCAGTATTTTTGCTTATACTCCTTATACGCCGGAAGAAAAAGCGGAAATAGAAAAGGCCAAAGCAGAAGCAATCCGCAAGGCCAAAGAAGAGGAAGAAAGACGTATAGCCAAAGAAGAAGCCAGGATCACGGCATTACAAGCCGAAGAAGCCAAAGAAGCGGCCAAAAAAGCGGCCAAAGAGGCCAGAGAGAAAGCCAAGGCAGCCGATGAAGCGGCGGAGCGGCTGAAAAAGGTAATGTCCAAAGTAAAAGAGCAGGAAACCGGCCGGGTAAAGAGGGCGGATAAGGCCAAAGAGACAGGACAAACAAAAGCGCCTGCAAAATCCGGAATAACAGAGAAAAAGTAAAGGATATAGGATATGGAGAATTTAGCGCAGATGCAAACTATTGCAGGAGAAAAAATAGATTCGGGACTCATACAGTCCTATCTTCAGAAACTGCCTGAAACGGCGCTTCGTTTCGGGGTCAGAGTGCTTTTGGCCCTGCTTGTTTTCTTTATCGGGACACAGCTTATCAAATGGGTCTGCAAAATATTAAAAAAATCCATGCAGCGGGGCAATGCGGATGTCGGGGCGATGCAGTTTCTGACTTCTTTTGTCAGGATAGCCCTGTATATCGTTCTGGTATTGTTCATTGCCTCCGGGTTTGGTCTGGATGCGGCAAGCGTTGTGGCCCTGCTTGGTTCTGCGGGCGTGGCCATCGGTCTTGCCGTACAGGGAAGCCTTTCCAACTTGGCGGGAGGTGTTCTAATACTGCTGCTGAAACCGTTTAAGGTAGGGGATTATATTGTTACTGCAAACGGAAATGAAGGCGCCGTACAGGAAATCCAGATTTTTTATACCAAACTGACAACGGGAGATAACAGGCTTGTGATCATACCAAACGGAGATCTTTCCAATTCGAGTATGATCAATGTCAGTGCGATGCCAAACCGCAGGGTCGATATTTCCGTGGGAATTTCCTATCAGGCGGATATCAGGCAGGCGAGAGAAGTTCTGCTGAAACTTTTAGAAAGCGATGACAAGGTACTTGCGGATATGGACAAAAAAGTCTATGTCGATTCCCTCGCAGACAGCGCCGTCGTGCTGGGAATCCGTTTCTATGTGCTTTCGGAAGACTATTGGGAAAGTAAGTGGAGACTGACGGAAGCTGTTAAATATGCACTGGATGAGGCAGATATTTCCATTCCGTATAACCAGTTGGACGTGCATTTGAATCCGCAGGGATAAATTGGAGAAAATGCAGGGGAAATCTGCCCCAAAACGGGGCGCCTGCATAGTTTTATGAAATTTTTTGAAAGAAAAAGTAATTCATGCTTGCAAAAAAAGCAATTACCCATTATAATAACTTTTGTGTCTAGTACCAAGCTGGAATAGCGCAGTCGGTAGCGCAACTGATTCGTAATCAGTAGGTCGAGGGTTCGAGTCCCTTTTCCAGCTTTTTTTTATTAGTTAATACCGCGCTCTGCGGGTTATTCTATGTTAACAGGAGGGGAGTCCGCAAAGCGTACTGCCCGTTGTTTTTTTGAAAAGGAAGCTTTCATGAAATTCATTTCTTTATCTAAAACCGGAGAATTCCCGGATATCCCGAAGAATATTTTGAAGGAAGAGTTCAGCCTGGCATCCCGTGCCGGTGAAGGCCGGATGGGAGAGACGCATCTGTTTTACCGCTATTTTATCAATGTAAAATATATCGCATGGTCTCGTATCAGAAAAGCCTATCTTAGAGTGGAAAGCGGGGAATCGGGAGAATTTCTGTTAAAAGAATTTTATCTCATGCTGCAGCTTGATGATGAGAGCGAGGCAAAGCTGCGATTCGAAAGAGAAGAAAATGCAAGATGTATTCTGGCGTATCTGCAGGAACATTACCCGCAGACGGAAATCGGCTATAGAAAACCAAGATAATCGCCATTCCGGAAAGCGGAGTTCTTTTTTATTTTTTTATAAATACAGTCATTTGATAAATATTTGGCTGTGAATTTGCATACAATACCTTGACATAAAAAAATGGCATGATACAATATGTAGTATACGGAAAAAGCCGAATAATTTGTGGGGGTCATGTATGAAGATTATAAAACGAAGCGGTGCGGAAGTATCATTTGATCTGGATAAGATCGTTGCCGCGATCAGGAAAGCCAACGACAGCGTAAAAGACAGAGATAAACTGACGGAGGATGAGATCAGTTCCATTGCCGAAGTAGTTGCCGATCACTGCGAAGAGATGAAACATTCCCCGAGTGTGGAAGAGATTCAGGACATGGTGGAAAACCAGTTGATGAAATATAATGCGTATACAATGGCGAGAAATTATATTACTTACCGTTATAAACGTGCACTTGTACGAAAATCCAATTCCACGGACGAGCAGATCCTGACGCTTTTAGAATGTAATAATGAAGAAGTAAAACAGGAGAATTCCAATAAAAATCCGACGGTAAACAGTGTACAGCGCGATTACATGGCAGGGGAAGTCAGCAAAGACATTACCAAACGTTTTTTGCTTGCTCCCGATATCGTAGATGCACATGAGCAGGGGATCATTCATTTCCATGATGCGGATTATTTTGCACAGCATATGCATAACTGCTGTCTGGTGAACCTGGAGGATATGCTGCAGAACGGGACGGTGATCAGCGAAACCATGATCGATACGCCGAAAAGCTTCTCTACGGCCTGTAATGTTGCGACGCAGTGTATCGCGCAGATAGCAAGCTCACAGTATGGCGGACAGAGTATATCGTTAGCGCATCTGGCGCCTTTTGTACAAGTCAGCAGGGAAAAGCTGCGCAAAGAAGTTAGGGCAGAAATGGATAAAATGCAGATTGCGCTTTCGGACGAGCAGATCAATGAGATTGCCGAGATGCGTGTCAGAGAAGAGATCAACCGCGGTGTGCAGATGATACAGTACCAGGTCATTACCCTGATGACAACGAACGGACAGGCTCCTTTTGTAACGGTATTCATGTATCTTGACGAGGCGCCCGAAGGGCAGACAAGGGACGATCTTGCGGCGGTCATTGAAGAAATGTTAAACCAGCGTATCCGCGGTGTTAAGAATGAAAAAGGCGTTTATATCACACCGGCTTTCCCGAAACTGATCTATGTGCTGGAAGAAGATAATATCCACGAAGACAGCAAGTACTGGTATCTGACGAAACTTGCCGCTAAGTGTACGGCAAAGAGAATGGTGCCGGATTATATATCCGAGAAGATCATGAAAAAATTAAAAGACGGCAACTGCTATACCTGCATGGGATGCCGTTCTTTTCTGACTGTTTATCATGATGAAAATGATCAACCGAAATTTTACGGCCGCTTCAATCAGGGAGTGGTGACGCTTAATCTGGTAGATATCGCCTGTTCTTCCGGCAGGGACAAGGATAAGTTCTGGAAGATCTTTGACAAAAGACTGGAGTTATGCAGGCGTGCCCTGATGTGCAGGCATGAACGATTAAAGGGAACGCCTTCGGATGTTGCGCCGATTCTGTGGCAGTACGGTGCGCTTTCCAGATTGAAAAAAGGAGAACCGATCGACAAACTTCTTTACGGCGGTTATTCCACCATATCGCTTGGTTATGCCGGTCTGTGCGAGTGTATAAAATATATGACAGGAAAGTCTCATACGGACCCGGAAGCAACGCCGTTTGCGTTGGAGATCATGCGCTATTTGAATGCGGCCTGCAAAAAATGGGCGGCGCAGACAAACATTGATTTCAGTCTGTACGGCACACCGTTAGAATCTACGACATATAAATTTGCCAAATGCTTACAGAAACGTTTCGGCATTATTCCGGGGGTAACGGACAGAAATTACATTACAAACAGTTATCATGTACATGTAAGCGAGAATATCAATGCTTTTGATAAACTGACATTTGAGTCTCAGTTCCAGGAGCTTTCTCCGGGCGGTGCAATCAGTTATGTGGAAGTACCCAATATGGAGAATAATCTGGATGCCGTGCTTGCAGTCATGCAGCATATTTATGATCATATCATGTATGCGGAACTGAATACGAAGAGTGATTATTGCCAGCTCTGTGATTATCATGGTGAGATCGGGATCGTAACAGACGACGATGGCAAACTGGTATGGGAATGTCCAAACTGCGGGAACAGAGAACAGGAGAAAATGAACGTGGCAAGGCGTACCTGCGGTTATATCGGTACACAGTTCTGGAATCAGGGACGTACGCAGGAAATTAAGGAGAGAGTACTGCATTTATAAAATGCTTAAGACCCCGCTTTACACAGCGGGGTCATTGATTGGAGGCATGATATATGTATTATTCGGAAATAAAACAATACGACATTGCAGATGGACCCGGTGTGCGGACAGCGCTGTTTGTCAGCGGCTGTACACATCATTGTAAGGGCTGTTTCAACGAAATGACGTGGGACTTTCAATATGGCAGGGAGTTTACTGAAGAGACAGTGGAAAGTATCCTGAAAATGCTGGAGCCTTCTTATATTGCAGGCCTTACTTTGCTTGGCGGAGAGCCGTTAGAGTATGGGAATCAGCAGGGACTTCTGCCGCTGCTGCGCAGAGTGAAGGCAGAATATCCAAAGAAGACGGTCTGGTGTTACACAGGATATCTCTATGATAAAGATATTTTGGAGAAATTTGTAAAAAAGTGGGCCGAGACGCAGGAAATCCTGTCATATTTAGACGTGATCGTGGATGGTGAATTTATCGAGGCTCAAAAAGATATCAGTCTGCGTTTTCGGGGGTCTGCCAATCAGCGGATCATCGATGTCAAAAAATCGATGCAGACAGGCAGTATTGTTTTGTGGGAAACAAAAGATTAGCCGAGGCCATATGACAGGCCGTGAAAATGCAGATGGTGTCTGTATTTTTACGGCCTTTTTCTATTTTACTTTTTTATAATAATGCTCCAGACTCTGAATGATTTTGTATAATCCCATGGCGATGGCACATAGAATGATGATTGAAGTGATCAGCATATTGAGCTGGAAGAGATGAGAAGCGTAAGTGAGACGGACAGGCATGGGAATAAAATGCGGCGTATATGTCAAAATAATGCATTTTGCAGAGATAAAGGACAGGGATGGCACATAGATTTTGGTAAGATATGTGCAGGAGAGCGGCCTATGTCGGAAGAAACAGCGGAAATTATCATAAGGATCTCGCGGATTCTGGAGCAGGAAGATCTGATCTCAGGGGAAGAACTGCTCAGGATCCTGGAGTTATTGCAGAAGGGACAATGTGCGGATATGCAGATCGGAATGCCGGGGCATTCCCTAAAGGGGTGAAGGATATGGAACAGCCGCGCGCGGTAATCTATAACCGCTGCAGTACCGAAGAAGAGAGTCAGAAAGATGCGCTTGTGAAGCAGGTACAGGAGTCCAGAGACTGTGTCTGCAAACAGGGCTGGAAGTTAGTGGATGCCTATGTAGAGGCAAAGAGCGGAACAACGGTCAAAGGCAGGCTTGAGTATAACAGACTGTATCAGGACCTGGAAAAGGATAAATTTGATATTATTGTTATTAAAAGTCAGGATCGGCTGATGCGTAATACGAAAGACTGGTATCTGTTCTTAGACCGGATGCAGAAGCATCAAAAGAAGCTGTACATGTATCTGGAGGGGAAGTTTTACACGCCGGAGGATGCGCTGATCACTGGGATCAAGGCGATCCTGGCGGAAGAATACAGCAGAGAACTGAGTAAAAAGATCAACAATGCGCACAAAAACAGACAAAAGGAAGGGAAAAGCTTTGTTTTTACCAATCATATGTACGGTCTGAAAAAATGTCCGGACAAAGCCGTTGTGATCGATGAACGTGAGGCGGAGATGATACGGCTGATTTTCCGCTTATCGGTAAACGGATACGGAACGCACAGCATTGCTCAAATACTATATGAAAAGGGGTATACGAACAGAAACGGGAAAATGCTGTCGCCGTCCATGCTGCGCAATATCATCCGCAATCCTATCTATAAAGGGACGGTGATACAGAACAAACGCCACTACGAGTTTGAGCGGAAACAGACTGTCAAGAATCCGGAAGGAGAGTGGATCGTTCACAAAGATGCAGTACCGGCTATCGTGGATGAACAGTTGTTTGAAGCGGCAAACAGAGCGCTGGATGGCAGAAGAAGGGACGGACGCCGTGAAGGAAAATATACCTGTAAGGATCATGGCGGGAGGCACGCACTGTCGGGAAAGATTATCTGCGGACTTTGCAAAGAACCTTATTACCGTACGATACGCCGGAATAAAACCGGTAAAGCGGCAGAATGGAAATGCAGCAATTACCTGCATCACGGCAGACGCACAGATAAGATGCGCAAAGAGCAGATCAGAAAAATACAAAGAGGCAAAACAGCCGGCTGTGACAATATCCATCTGGATGAGAAAAAAATGCTTTTATGTCTGGAGCAGATATGCGGCTCAAAGGGACATCAACCGCAGCAGAAGGAAATTCTGGAAGAAATGATGCCGCTGCTGCGGCAGGCATTGGAAAACGGCGGTGTAAAGGCAGAGCGGATGGCGCTGGAAGCCGATACGCAAAAGGCCGTATACCGGAAAACGCTTCTTTTGGAAAAACTTCTGGACGGTGTGATCGACGATCGGGATTATCTGCAAAAAAGCAGGGAATTACAGCAAAAAATTGATTATAATAAAGAACGGATCGGGCAGCTGCAAGACGATTTGTCAGAAAAGGCAGCGTTAGAAGAGCGGCTTGCGGACATCAAAGAGCGTTTGAAGAAGGATATGATCAGGCAGGCTCAGGATGCCATGATGAGTACACAGATCAGAAGGATCGTGGTATATCCGGAGTATATGGAGCTGTTTCTGCATACTGCAGACGAAACGACGATGGTCAGGATACCGCAGAACTGCAGCACTTCTCCTGTTCCCATGAGAGAGGCGCAAAAAGAACAGATCTTTGCGCTTGTAGAGTCGATGCCCGCAATTACGGCTAAAATGATCGCACAGGAAATGGACGTCACGCTTTCTTTGGTCCGCCGCCGTATGCGGGAACTGAAAGAAGAAGGAAAAATAAGTTACGATAGATCAGAGGGCACAGGTAAGTGGCGGGCATCCGCAAAGGAAAAAAGTACAGGCGAATCTGTTCTTGACTTTAGCGATTAAAAGTGCTAAAGTGGTAAAGGTGGTTTTTGGTATTGCATAGAAAACCATAACAATATAGAGATGAGAAGGGAGTCTGTTCATGTCAGCATTAGAGGAGATTCGTAATCGTTTTAAAAATGATCATTTTGCTACGGACGCAGCAGGGATCGTTATTGATTCTGCAGAGCCGGGGAAGGCGGTCTGTTCTCTGACTTTGGAAACGCGGCATATGAATGAGAATAATGTGCCTATGGGCGGCGCCATTTTTACCCTGGCGGATATTGCCTGTGCCGTGGCCGCCAACGGATACAGCGAAAAAAAGACGGTCAGCCAGCATGCTTCCATTACTTTTTTGGCTCCGGCTAAGGGCGGGCGCCTGATCGCGGAGGCTTCCTGTTTAAGACAAGGCCGTACCACAACATTATATGCGGTGGATGTGAAAGATGAACTGGGAACCTTTGTGGCACATGCTACGATGAATGGTTATACGCTGAATACTATATGATAGATAATATGAGATACAAAAAAGGAGGAACCATATCATGGTGATCACGGAGTTTTTGGAACGGAACGCCCGTCTGTACGGCTCGGATACGGCGCTTGTGGAGCTGAATCCGTCTCATGAGCGTGACAGTGCAGTGACCTGGCGGGAAGCAAGTCTGATCGAGAGCGCACAGAACGGAGCGCCTTACCGGCGGGAACTGAGCTGGGCTGATTTTGACAGGCGTGCCAACCGTTTCGCCAATCTGCTTTTAAGCCGCGGGATTGAACGGGAGACGAAGGTGGGTATTCTGATGATGAACTGTCTGGAATGGCTGCCCATTTATTTCGGGATTCTCAAAGCAGGCGGTATAGCCGTTCCTTTGAATTTCCGTTATTCCGCAGAAGAGATCAAATATTGTCTGGAACTTGCGGACGTAGAAGTATTGGTATTCGGACCGGAATTTATCAGCCGCATGGATACGATCGAGAAGGAACTGTCCGGCGTGAAAATGATGTTCTTTCCGGGAACGGATGGGCCTGCTTATGCGGAGGACTTCCTGAAGCTCATGGGATTTTGTTCTTCAAGCGCGCCGCCGGTGGCTTTGAAAGAGACAGATTATGCAGCCATCTATTTTTCCTCCGGCACTACCGGATTCCCGAAGGCGATCCTGCACAATCACCTGGCGCTGCGCTCATCCTGTGAAACGGAGCAGAATCATCACGGGCAGACGAAAGAAGATGTGTTCCTGTGCATTCCGCCGCTTTATCATACCGGAGCAAAAATGCACTGGTTCGGTTCTTTGATCACGGCAGGAAAGGCTGTGCTTTTGCGGGGCGTGAAACCGGAGTGGATCCTGCGGGCAGTCACGGAAGAAAAGTGTACGATCGTGTGGCTGTTAGTGCCCTGGGCACAGGATCTTCTGGATGCCATTGACTGCGGAAAAGTGGATATGGAACATTATCTGCTGGAGCAGTGGAGACTGATGCATATCGGTGCGCAGCCCGTTCCGCCGAGTCTGATTCAGCGATGGAAAAAGCATTTTGCGCATCATCAATATGATACCAACTACGGACTGAGCGAATCCATCGGACCGGGCTGCGTGCATCTTGGTGTGGAAAATATACATAAAGTTGGAGCCATTGGCAAACCGGGTTATCACTGGGAAGCAAAGATTGTGGACGAGCAGGGAAAAGAGACGGCGAAAGGAGAGGTGGGCGAACTGATCGTCCATGGGCCGGGCGTCATGCTCTGTTATTATAAAAATTCCGAGGCCACGGACGAAGTCTTAAAAGACAGATGGCTGTATACCGGAGATATGGCACGTATGGACGAGGATGGATTCATCTATCTGGTAGACCGGAAGAAAGATGTTATCATATCCGGCGGTGAGAACCTGTACCCGGTACAGATCGAGGATTATCTGCGGCGAAACGATAAGATCAAGGATGTGGCCGTGATCGGCCTGCCGGATGCAAGGCTTGGCGAGATCGCGGCGGCGATCATTGAACTGAAAGAGAACGTTTCCTGTACGGAAGAAGAGATCATGGATTTCTGCGGGGAACTTCCCCGTTATAAACGGCCTAAGAAAATTATTTTTGATAAGGTGCCGAGAAACCCTACTGGCAAGATCGAAAAACCGCTGCTGCGCGAAAAATACTGTCACGGCAGCCTGGTAGAAGCGCAGATAAAAAATTAGAAAGCAACCGGAGGAGAAAACAGAAAATGGACCTTTTTATCAAATTATTTTTGCTCGTTATCTTTTTCGGCGTGATGATCGGTATCGGACTGTACTGCCGCCGTCATGCCACTGATGTAAACGGGTTTGTACTGGGAGGAAGGAGCGTAGGTCCCTGGCTTACGGCTTTTGCTTACGGAACCAGTTACTTTTCGGCAGTGGTATTTGTGGGGTATGCAGGGCAGTTTGGCTGGAAATACGGAATTGCCGCTACCTGGGCAGGTCTGGGGAATGCTTTTCTTGGATCGCTGCTTGCCTGGGCGGTGTTAGGACGTCGTACCCGCATCATGACGCAGCATTTGGACAGCGCCACCATGCCGGAATTCTTCGGACAGCGTTTTGAGAGCAGGCCGTTAAAGCTGGCGGCTTCGGCGATCATCTTTATTTTCCTGATCCCTTATACGGCCAGTCTGTATAACGGATTAAGCCGTCTTTTCGGGATGGCTTTTGCGATTGATTACAGTGTCTGTGTGATAGTTATGGCGGTGCTTACCGGTATTTATGTCATAGCCGGCGGATATATGGCTACGGCCATTAACGATTTCATTCAGGGCATTATTATGATCTTCGGCATTATTGCCGTAATCTTTGCGGTGCTGAACAGCCAGGGCGGTTTCCTTGCAGCGCTTGACAAACTGTCGGCCGTGAGTGATGAGACGGTTTCTACGGCGCCGGGAGTGTTCAACTCCTTCTTCGGGCCGGATCCTGCCGGTCTTCTGGGTGTGGTAGTCCTTACCAGTCTGGGAACATGGGGATTACCGCAGATGGTACAGAAGTTTTATGCCATCAAGAGTGAAAGTGCAATCAACAAAGGGATGGTAATTTCTACGGTCTTTGCGGCTGTCGTTTCCGGCGGCTGCTACTTCCTCGGCGGATTTGGACGGCTTTTCAGCGATAAGATCGATATTGCGGCGAACGGATATGATTCCGTGGTGCCCACGATGCTTTCGGGACTGCCGGCCATTCTGATCGCGGTAGTGGTCATTCTGGTGCTTTCGGCCTCTATGTCCACCCTGTCCTCCCTTGTTTTGGCATCCAGTTCTACCTTGACGTTAGACTTTATTAAAGGTAATATTATTAAAAAGATGGATGAGAAGGAACAGGTGAAATGGATGCGGGCGCTTCTGGTCGTGTTTATTGCGATCTCCGTAGTGCTTGCGCTGATCCAGTACCGTTCCAATGTTACCTTTATCGCACAGCTCATGGGTGTGAGCTGGGGGGCGTTAGCCGGCGCATTTTTAGCGCCTTTCCTCTATGGTTTATATTGGAAGCGGACTACGAAAGCTGCCTGTTGGGTGAGTTTTCTGTTTTCTACGATTGTCATGCTTGCCAATATCTTTTTCCGTTCGAGTTTTCCCGCGTATCTGCAGTCACCGATCAATGCCGGCGCATTCTGCATGCTGGCCGGACTTGTGATCGTACCCGTAGTGAGTGTGGTGACAAAAGCGCCCGAACACAAAAAGCTGGAGGAAATCTTCTCATGCTATGAAAAGAAGGTGACGGTTTCCGTGAAAGATTCCATTGGAGATCAGAATTAGAGCAGACTTATGAAGGAGGAAAAGGATATATGAAAACACTGATGCTTGGCAATGAAGCAGTTGCCAGAGGCCTTTATGAGGCGGGCTGCAGCTTCGTATCCAGCTATCCGGGAACGCCCAGTACGGAGATAACCGAGTGTGCGGCAAAGTATGAAGAGCTGTACGCGGAATGGGCGCCCAATGAAAAGGTAGCTCTTGAAGCGGCGTTTGGCGCTTCTTTAGCAGGGAAGAGAAGTTTCTGTGCCATGAAACATGTAGGACTTAATGTGGCGGCCGATCCGCTTTTTACGATTTCTTATACCGGTGTGAACGCTGGTCTTCTGATCGGCGTGGCAGATGATGCCGGTATGCATAGTTCTCAGAATGAACAGGATTCCAGACATTATGCAAAGGCATCGAAGATTCCGATGTTTGAGCCTTCCGACTCTGCGGAGGCGCTTGCTTTTGCGAAACTGGCATATGAGCTCTCGGAAGAGTACGATACGGCGGTGCTTATCAAGATGTGCACCCGCGTCAGTCATTCCCAGAGTGTAGTAGAGACGGGGGAGCGTGTACTTCCTGAACAGAAAAAATATGAGAAAAATCCGGCAAAATATATTATGATGCCGGCTAATGCAAAGAACCGTCATCCGGAAGTGGAGGCACGTACCAAAGCGCTGACAGCCTGGGCGGAGACGGCGGATATTAACCGGATCGAAGAGGGCAGCGACAGATCCTGCGGTATCATTACTTCTTCCACCTCTTATCAGTATGTAAAAGAAGCTTTTGCAGATACCTATCCTGTTTTGAAACTCGGAATGATCTGGCCGATGCCGGAACAAAAGATTAAGGACTTTGCGGCTTCTGTTGACAAGCTTATAGTGGTGGAGGAGCTGGATGGATTTATAGAGACACACTGCAGAAACCTGGGTCTTTCGGTATCCGGGAAGGAACTGTTTTCCAATATCGGAGAGCTGAGTCAGAATATTGTGAAAGAGAAGCTTGGAGGAGATGTGCAGACAGGCCTTCTTTTAGATGAGAATATTCCGGCCAGACCGCCGGTAATGTGCGCAGGCTGTCCTCATCGCAGTATTTTCTATGTTTTGAAGAAAATGAATCTTACGGTGTTAGGCGATATCGGCTGCTACACCCTTGGTGCGGTTCCGCCTCTTGGCGCCATTGATACCACCGTATGCATGGGCGCTTCCGTTTCGGGACTTCACGGATTCGTGAAAGCGGGGGATGAGGAGAGCGCAGGAAAAAGCGTGGCGGTCATCGGAGATTCTACGTTTATTCATTCAGGCGTTACGGGTCTGATCAACATTGCCTACAATGAGTCGAATTCCACCGTGATCATTCTGGATAACTCCATTACGGGCATGACAGGACATCAGCAGAATCCTACGACGGGTTATAACCTGAAAGGAGATCCCTGTACAAAGATTGATCTGGAGAATTTATGCCATGCGGTGGGGATCAGGCGGGTGAGCGTAGTGGATCCCTACGATATGGAAAAATGCCAGGAGGTACTTAAGGAAGAACTTGCGGCAAAAGAGCCTTCGGTCATCATTTCCCGCCGGCCCTGTGCGCTGTTGAAATATGTGAAGCATCCCGGTCCGATCTGTGCCGATCCGGAGAAATGCAAAGGCTGTAAAGCCTGTATGAACATCGGCTGTCCTGCGATCAGTATGGAGGATGGCAAAGCGAAGATCGACACTACGCTCTGTGTAGGGTGCGGGGTATGTGAACAGCTTTGTAAGTTTGATGCGCTGGGTGTAGGACAATAAGGAGGGACGGATAAGATGGAAACGAAGAACATCATGATCGTGGGCGTAGGCGGACAGGGGACTCTGCTTGCAAGCAAGCTTCTCGGACGTCTGCTTCTTGGTAAGGGATTTGACGTAAAGGTCAGCGAAGTGCATGGTATGAGCCAGCGGGGAGGAAGCGTTGTTACATATGTACGCTGGGGTGACAGGGTTTGTTCTCCCATTATCGATAAAGGACAGGCGGATTGTATTCTTTCTTTTGAGCTGTTGGAAGCAGCCCGTTATACGGAATATTTAAAACCCGGCGGCAGGATCATTGTCAACAGCCAGCAGATCAATCCCATGCCGGTGATCGCGGGCATGGCGTCATATCCGGAGAATCTGGAGGAAAAGATGAGATCGCTCGGCATCAATGTGGACGCCCTGGATGCGCTTTCTCTGGCAGAGAAGGCAGGAAGCAGCAAGGCTGTGAATCTGGTGCTTATGGGCAGGCTTGCCAGACATTTTGATTTTACGATAGAAGAGTGGCTGGATGCGATCGGGCAAAGTGTGCCGCCGAAGTTCCTGGAATTAAACAAGAAAGCGTTTGAACTGGGAAGAAGTGCATAAATTTGCGGCGCTATACAGCAGTTTTATGAAGGAGGATAAAAAATAATGGAACGGTATTACCAACAGGAAATTGAGACTGCAGACAGAGAGCAGATCCTTGCATGGCAGAATGAACGTCTGGTAAAGCAGGTGCGCCACGTATGGGATAACGTGCCTTATTATCGTGCGAAGATGGAAAAAAAGGGCGTTGCACCCGATGATATCCGGGGTGTAGAGGATCTGTGCAAGCTGCCGTTTTTGACTAAGGACGATCTGCGGGAGGCTTATCCTTACGGTCTGCTGGCGAAGCCGCTCAAAGACTGTGTGCGGATCCAGTCTACATCCGGCACCACCGGACGCAGGGTAGTTGCTTTTTATACGCAGCATGACGTGGACCTGTGGGAAGACTGCTGTGCGCGTGCCATTACGGCAGCAGGAGGTACCAACGGGGATGTCTGTCATGTCTGCTATGGATACGGTCTGTTTACCGGAGGCCCCGGCCTCAACGGAGGCAGCCACAAGGTGGGATGTCTGACGCTTCCCATGTCATCGGGAAATACGGATCGTCAGCTGCAGTTTATGGTGGATCTGGAATCTACGATTCTCTGCTGTACACCTTCTTACGCCGCTTTTCTGGCAGAGAGCATTCATGAGAGGGGACTGCAGGATAAGATCAAATTAAAAGCCGGCATCTTCGGGGCGGAAGCATGGAGCGAAGAGATGCGTCAGGACATTCAGAATAAACTGGGAATTAAGGCGTATGATATCTACGGACTCACGGAGACAAGCGGTCCCGGCGTAGCATTCGAGTGCAGCGAGCAGTCCGGCATGCATATCAATGAGGATCACTTTATTGCCGAGATCATCGATCCGGATACGGGAGAGGTTCTTCCCGAAGGCAGTAAGGGAGAACTGGTATTTACGGCCATTACCAAGGAAGCGTTCCCGCTTCTGCGTTACCGCACCAGAGACATCTGTATTCTTTCCAGAAAGAAGTGCTCCTGCGGCCGTACCCATGTGAAGATGAGCAAGCCTATGGGCAGAAGTGATGATATGCTGATTGTCAAGGGAGTCAACGTCTTCCCGTCCCAGATCGAGACAGTGCTTCTGGAGCAGGGATACCCTGCAAACTATCAGATCATTGTGGACCGTATCAACAACTCCGATACGATCGAAGTGATGGTGGAAATGACGCCTGAAAACTTTTCCGACAATCTGGGTAAGATCACGGAAATGGAGAAGGGACTTGTTTCTGCACTCAAGGCAATGTTGGGAATTTATGCCAAAGTACGTCTGGTGGCGCCAAAGTCTATCACACGGAGCGAAGGCAAGGCAGTACGCGTCATCGATAAGCGAAAAATTTAAGGCAGGGAGGAGAAAAAAATGACAATACCTCAAATTTCTGTATTTTTGGAAAATAAGGCGGGACAGCTGGCGGATATTACTGGTATTCTTTCGGAGAATCAGATAAATATGCGGGCGATCAATATCGCAGAGACGGCGGATTACGGCGTTTTGCGGCTTATCGTGGATGATGCGCCAAGGGCATCTTCCATTCTTTTGGATCAGGGATTTATTCTGACGATGACGTCGGTTGTGGGCGTGGCAGTTCCGGATACACCCGGCGGACTTAGCAGGGTGCTTGAAGTGATCTCCCATGCCAGGATCGATGTGGAGTATATGTATTCCGTTTTCGGACAAAAGGACGGGCAGGCCTGCATGATCTTTCGTGTAGAAGATACGGATGGGCTGGCATCGGTGCTTGAAGACAACGGGATCGGCACCATTTCCGGAGAGGATCTGGGACTCCATTGACGCGTGTAGTCGTTTTATCATTGACGACTGCCGGCTGAATACCTGTGAGCCATAGATGATCAGATAACCGAGGCCTCGTCTGGCGGCAAGAAATTCACCGATAATGACGCCTACGAGGCAGAGGCCGATATTGACTTTCATATTACTGAGAATCAGAGGGACGGAGCTTGGAAGAATAACCTTGAACATGGCGTCTTTCCGGCTTCCGCCCAGGGTATAGATCAGTTTCAGCATTTCTTTATCCGCCTGGCAGAATCCCGTATACAGATTGATGATAGAGCCGAATACGGCTACGGAGATACCGGCTACAATGATCGTTTTTGCACCTGTGCCGAGCCATACGATAAGGAGCGGCGCCAGTGCGGATTTGGGGAGTGAGTTGAGTACGACCAGATAAGGTTCCAGAATTTCGGACAGACTCTTATGATACCAGAGCAGCATTGCGAAAAAGAGGCTGAAAGCGGTGACAAGCAGGAAACTGACGATCGTTTCTAACAGAGTGATGCCGGTATGCCTGAAAAAAGAGGCGTCTAGGAACATTTGGTACAGGTATTTTATGATAGCGGTCGGAGAACTGAAAAAGAAAATATCAATGTATCCTGCCCGTGTCATACATTCCCAGAAAATCAGAAAAACGAGCAGGATCAGCAGTCGAAAGACCGCGACCATATGATGATGTTTTCTGTGGGCAAGGATATATGCCTGCTGGCTAGTTGGTTCGGTTGGGTGTTTCCCCATATGAAAGATCATCTGATAACTCCTTCCATAAAAGATTAAAATATGTCTGATATTCGGCCGTATTGCGTATGGACAGAGGCGAAGTGCGGTCAATATCGTAATGGACCGGCAGTTCATATTTGATGGATGCCGGACGTTTGGACAAGACGATGACTCTGTCGGCAAGCGTGATCGCTTCTGACAGATCATGTGTGATCAAAATGGCTGTTTTACCGGTATTGCGGATAATACTGCCGATATCGGCCGATACGGTCATTCTTGTCTGAAAGTCGAGTGCACTGAACGGTTCATCCAATAACAGCAGTTCCGGTCTTATTGCCATCGTACGGATCAGGGCAGCGCGCTGCCGCATACCGCCGGAAAGTTCCGAAGGTTTTTTATCTTTAAATGCGTAAAGGCCGTAATCGTTTAGAAGCTGTAATACGTAATCCGTATTTTCTTTGGTCAGGTTCTTATTTAATTCCAGTCCCAGAATGACATTTTGATAGATCGTTCTCCATTCAAAGAGATGATCGTGCTGCAGCATATAACCGATTGAGGAACAGGCACGGAAGAAAAGAGAGCCGCTTTCCGGTTTTAACAAGCCTGCAATAATGGAGAGGAGCGTTGATTTGCCACAGCCGCTTGGACCTACGATCGCCAGAAATTCACCTTCCCTTACATCAAAAGTGATTCTGGAAAGAGCCGGTGTTTCCCCGTTTAGATTATGGTAGGAGTAAGAAATATTGTCTAAGGATAAAATGGGCTGCATGTTGTTCAATCTCCTTTTGTTTATAAAATATTTTATGAAAGATATGTAAAATTGTGTTTCAAATTGCGGTGAAAATGGGGGGTTTTACGAAAATGGCGGTTTTGATTGAAAAATATGGTGTTTTATGGTATCATCAAATTTAGATTTAATAAAAACTGTTACCATTGGGCCGTAACAGTCTGGAGGATATATCACATGGCACAGCTTTGGGGTGGACGATTTACCGGGAAAACGGATGAACTTGTATATGAATTTAACGCTTCCGTATCTTTTGACAAAAGATTCTTTGGTCAGGATATCGAAGGCAGCATTGCACATGCCGTTATGCTGGAGAAACAGGGAATTCTGACAAAAAAAGAAAAAGATGATATTGTAAAAGGGCTGACCGGCATCAGAGAAGATGTCGAAAAAGGACTTTTGCAGATCACAGGCGAGTACGAGGATATTCATAGTTTTGTGGAAGCCAGTCTGATAGAGCGTATCGGAGAGGCCGGCAAGAAACTGCATACCGGAAGGAGCCGCAATGATCAGGTGGCTCTGGATATGAGACTTTATACGAGGCAGGAGGTCCTGTGTGTGGATGGCCTCATAAAGGAACTGCTGCAGACACTTTTGCAGATCATGACGGAAAATACGGAAACTTATATGCCGGGATTTACACATTTACAGAAGGCGCAGCCGGTAACGCTTGCGCATCATGTCGGCGCTTATTTTGAGATGTTTAAACGTGACAGACTGCGGTTAAAGGATATTTACGGCAGGATGAATTACTGTCCGCTCGGTGCAGGCGCTCTTGCCGGAACGACCTATCCGCTTGACAGAAATTATACGGCCTCCATGCTGGGATTCGAGGGGCCGACGTTAAACAGTATGGATTCGGTTTCCGACAGAGATTATGTAATAGAATTTCTTTCGGCGCTTTCGACGATTATGATGCATCTCAGCAGATTCTGCGAGGAGATCATCATCTGGAATTCCAACGAATACCGTTTCGTGGAAATCGACGATTCTTATGCGACGGGCAGCAGCATCATGCCGCAGAAGAAAAATCCCGATATTGCAGAACTGATCCGCGGAAAGACAGGCAGAGTATATGGTGCGCTCATGTCCATACTGACTACCATGAAAGGCATTCCGCTTGCATATAACAAAGATATGCAGGAAGACAAGGAGCTTACTTTTGATGCGATCGATACGGTGAAAGGTTCGCTTGCTCTGTTTGACGGAATGATGAAAACGATAAAGTTCAATCGTTCCATGATGGAAAAGAGTGCAGTCAAGGGATTTACCAATGCAACGGACGCGGCGGATTATCTTGTCGGAAAGGGTGTGCCTTTTCGGGATGCACACGGCATCATCGGCAGACTCGTATTATATTGTATCGATAAAGAATGCAGTATAGACGATCTTTCCATAGAGGAACTCAAAAGTATCAGTCCGGCGTTTGAAGAGGACATATACGAAAAGATCAGCTTAAAAACATGCGTGGAGAAACGGCTGACGCTCGGGGCGCCGGGGGCCGCGGCGATGCGCGAAGTGATTCGGATAGAGAAAGAATATCTGGATAATAACTGAGGAAGGAGCATATGAAAAAATGAGTGAAAAATTAAGGGTAGGTATTTTAGGCGGAACAGGTATGGTAGGCCAGCGGTTTATATCCCTGCTGGAAGATCATCCGTGGTTCGAAGTGACGACGATCGCGGCAAGTCCCCGTTCGGCGGGAAAAACTTATGAAGAAGCGGTAGGCGGCAGATGGAAAATGACGACGCCTATGCCGGAAGCCGTTAAAAAGCTGATTGTTTTGAATGTGAATGAAGTAGAAAAAGTTGCCGCAGAAGTAGATTTTGTTTTTTCGGCGGTAGATATGACCAAAGAAGAGATCAAACAGATTGAAGAAGCTTATGCCAAAACGGAAACACCGGTTGTTTCCAATAACAGCGCACACAGATGGACGCCGGATGTACCTATGGTCGTACCGGAGATCAATCCGGAACACTTTGATGTGATCGCATCTCAGAAAGAAAGACTCGGAACCAAAAGAGGCTTTATCGCCGTGAAACCGAATTGTTCTATCCAGAGCTATGCGCCGGTTTTGACAGCATGGAAAGAGTTTGAGCCGTACGAAGTGGTGGCAACGACTTATCAGGCCATTTCAGGAGCCGGTAAGACTTTTAAAGACTGGCCGGAAATGATTGAAAACGTTATACCGTATATTGGCGGAGAAGAAGAAAAGAGTGAGAAAGAACCGCTCAGAATCTGGGGAAAAGTAGAGAACGGAGAGATCGTTCCTGCTGCGTCGCCTGTGATCACATGTCAGTGTATCCGTGTCCCGGTATTGAACGGACATACAGCAGCTGTTTTTGTTAAATTTAAGAAAAATCCGACCAAAGAACAGTTGATTGAAAAACTCGTAACGTTTAAGGGACTTCCGCAGGAACTGGAACTGCCGAGTGCACCGAAACAGTTCATTCAGTATATGGAAGAGGAGAACAGACCGCAGGTAACCTGTGACGTTGATTTTGAGAACGGTATGGGCATCAGCGTAGGACGGATCAGACCCGATCATGTATACGACTGGAAATTTATCGGTCTGTCTCATAACACGGTGCGCGGGGCTGCGGGCGGTGCGGTCTTATGTGCGGAAACTTTGAAGGCGAAAGGTTATATTACGAAGAAATAAAAGGGGCAATTGCCGCCCGGAAGTTCCGGGCGTAAAGGTGGATATATCATGAACGAATTGAAGGCGCAGATAGAATTACTGAATGCCATGAATAAGAAACTGATGCAGGATGCAAAAATACTGCGCCTGATCTGCGAAACTTCCAACAGTGCATTTTTGTATTATAATTATGGGGAAAATACATTACAGACGATTGCCAACTGGGACTATTTCTTTGATTTCCAGCTGACAGACATGAATGATTTTCCCAGGTTTTATGAGTGGGCGGAGGCAAGATATACGGCTCCGCTGCGGGAAGTTCTCTTTCTGGAAAAAAGGGGAATGAAGACCGCGGCGATTGAAGTTAAGGCAAGAAACAGCAGAATGTGGGTGGAGATCGAGACAAATATCATCTATGATGATATGGGAAAACCTGCAGACAAAATCGTCCGCTTCAAAGATGTGACCAAATTTAATTCGCAAAACGATGAATTGTCGTATGTGGCATATTATGATCTTCTGACCGGATTATATAACCGCAATTATTTCGTACGGCTGCTTGGAGAATTTGTCTGCCGTGCCAAAGAAGAAAAGAAAACGGTTTCCGTGATGTTTATCGATCTGGATGATTTCAGGCTTTTAAATGATGGATACGGAATCATTGTCGGCGACGAGATCGTGCAGATGTTCGGACAGTTTTTATCGGATTTTGAAAATGAAGATGTGATCGTTTCCCATTTCAGTGCGGATATCTATTGTATCGGTATTTATGATCCCTGCGGGGAAAGAAGCGTCGGGGCAATTTATGACAAGATTTCGGCGGGACTGCAGAAACCGTTTAAACTGAGCGGCGGGTTGGAAATTCCGATTGCCGCAAGCATCGGTGTTGCGGAGTACCCGGAAGCGGCATCCAATACGCTGGAGCTGATCAATTGTGCGGAGATCGTCATGTTTAAGGCAAAGGCCTCCGGCAAGGGGAAAATGCAGAACTTTGACGGATCCATATTAGAAGATTTTCTGCAGAATGTAAATATAGAGAATAAGTTAAAAGGCGCCGTTTTTGATCAGAATTTTATGATGTACTTCCAGCCGCAGTTTCATACGAGCGACAGAGTACTGCGGGGCGTGGAAGCGCTGATCCGCTGGAAAGATAATACGGGAAAGACGATTCATCCGGACATTTTTATACCGATCGCGGAGAAAAACGGTACGATCGTGCCGATCGGCACATGGGTCATGGAAGAAAGCATCAGGCTTTATGCCGGCTGGAAGGAAAAGTATCATTACCCGATGCTGATATCTTTAAACGTTTCGGCGATTCAGTACAAACAGCCGGATTTTGTCGATAAAGTCATGCAGATTTTACATAAATACGATGTGTCGCCCGAAGAGATCGAGTTAGAGATCACGGAGACCATATTGATCGACGATTTCCAGGAAATTACGGAGAAACTGGAGACTTTAAGAGGAATGGGCGTCAAAATATCTCTCGATGATTTCGGTACGGGATATTCTTCGCTTTCCTACCTGAAAGGTCTGCCGATCGATACATTAAAAATTGATAAATCGTTTATCGATACGGTCGTGACGGACGAAAATACGAGGATCATTACGGAATCCATTATTTATATGGTGAAAAAACTCGGTTTTGAGACAATCGCGGAAGGTGTGGAGACGCAGGAGCAGTTCGATTATCTGACAGAGATCGACTGTGACAATATACAGGGGTATTATTTAGGAAAGCCGATGCCTCCGGAGGAAATTGAGGTATTGATCCAAAAAACGCTCGCATAAATACATGTGGAGGGGCTTTATGTTAGCAGGCAGGATGTCAGAACTTGAATATCTGAATCAGTATTATGAGCAGAAGGGGAGCCGGATGTTAGTTGTCTACGGACAGAAACATATTGGCAAAACAACGCTTGTCAGGGCCTTTGCGGAAGATAAGCCGAATTATTATTATCTTGCAAAACCCTGTTCGGAACGGGAACAGATGTATCAATGGGGGATACAACTGAAGGCTTATGAGAGAAACGATCCGGACAAAGACGACGGGATCTGTTTACCTGACGGAAAAGATTTTCCGGAATTTGCGGATATTTTTAACGCAGTAAGCGTCAGCACGGGCAAGCGGGTCATTATCATAGATGAATTTCAAAATATTGTCAAAGTCAGCGAGAGTTTTATGCAGGAGCTGGTGGCATTTATTCGAAAACAGGAGGAAAAGGGCGGCGTAATGGTGCTTTTATGCAGCTCTTCTATCGGCTGGATCGAGAACAGCATGATCACGAAGATCGGGGAGGCGGCCTATGCGCTTTCCGGACTGTTAAAGATCAGAGAACTGTCTTTTGGAGACATTGTACACCGTTTCCCGAATTTCCGAATCGAAGAGTGTGTAGAGGCATATGCTATTTTAGGCGGCATACCGGGACTCTGGAACCAGTTTGATGATAAACTGACGATACAGCAGAATATATGCAGGCATATTTTGAACCCCGACAGCCTCTTATTTGAAGAAGGGGAGCGGATGGTAGCGGATCAGCTTCGGGAAACAAGCGTCTATAATACGATACTGGCGGCGATCGCGGCAGGAAAACACAAACTGAATGACATTTACAGACATACGGAATTTTCACGCGCCAAGATCAGCGTTTATTTGAAGAATCTGATGGAACTTGAGCTAGTGGAAAAAGTTTTCTCTTATGATGGAGCCGGTAAGGAAAATGCGCAAAAAGGAATTTACCGTATTATCCATCCCTTTGTGGAATTCTATTTTACGTATATGTATCCGTATATGAGCATGCTGCAGACCATATCGGTTGGCGAATATTATAATACCTATATTTATCCGAATTTCAGAAAATACGTTTCCGGCTGCTTTAAGAAGGTCTGCCGCCAATATCTGGAGAAACTGAATGAACGCGGGAAACTGCCGATTCATTTTGAAAGCAGCGGAGAATGGGTCGGAAAAGACGGCTCGATCGATCTGATTGCCAAAGACGCGGAAGGAAGGACGCTGATCGCACTCTGCAATTGGGAGAAACCGATGATGACCTATGCGGATTACGAATGGGTGATCTCCTGTGCGGAAAGAGCAAGGATCAAGGCGGATTATATTTACTTATATACGGCTTCCGGTTTTGATGAAAAACTGAATCTGGAAGCCAAGATCAAGAAAAATCTGAAACTGGTACAGGTTTCAGACGTCTGAGCACAGACGGTAAAACATATATGGTGTATGATGAAAAAAAGTTTATTTATTGCGGAGAAACCGAGTGTTGCAAAGGAATTTGCCAAGGCTTTGAAGTATCGTATGAGTAACCGGGATGGTTATCTGGAATCGGAGGAGGCCGTTGTGACCTGGTGTGTAGGGCACCTTGTAACAATGAGTTACCCGGAGGCATATGATGAAAAGTACAAAAGATGGTCGCTTGAGACGATTCCCTTTATACCGGATACCTTTAAGTATGAGGTTATCGACAGCGTAAAGAAGCAGTTTGGCATTGTAAGCGGACTGCTCAACAGAGAAGATGTAGAAACGATCTATGTCTGTACCGACTCCGGCCGGGAAGGGGAATATATCTACAGACTGGTAGAACAGCAGGCGAATGTAAGCGGCAAGATGCGCAAAAGGGTATGGATCGATTCCCAGACGGAAGAAGAGATCCTGCGGGGGATCAGAGAGGCAAAAGACCTGTCGGCCTATGACAATTTAAGCGATGCCGCGTATCTGCGTGCCAAAGAAGATTATTTGATGGGAATCAATTTTTCCCGTGTTTTGACATTAAAATACAGCAATCCCGTGAAGTCTTATTTGAAAGCAGACAGAGCCGTTATATCGGTAGGCAGGGTCATGACCTGCGTACTCGGCATGGTGGTCAACAGAGAACGGGAGATCAGAGAGTTTGTGAAGATTCCGTTTTATCGTGTCATAGCGGAAATCGATATCAGGGGCAGGAAGTGCAGCTGTGAATGGAAGGCCGTAGAAGGGTCGCGTTATTTTGCCTCTCCCCTACTTTATAAAGACAACGGGTTTCTTAAAAAAGAGAACGCCGAAGAACTGATCGGATTTTTATCGGAAGAACCTGCGGCGGCGCCTGTTCTGCAGAAAATCGAAAAAAAGAAAGAGACGAAGAACCCGCCGTTGCTTTATAACCTGGCCGAACTGCAAAATGACTGTTCCAGGCTCTTTAAGATCAGTCCGGATGAAACGCTTCGGATTGTACAGGAATTATACGAAAAGAAGCTGACGACTTATCCGAGGACGGATGCCAGGGTCTTATCCAGTGCAGTCGCCAAGGAAATTCAGAAAAATATAGGCGGTCTGAAGCAGTATCCGCCTGTAAGAGAGCTGGCGGAAGAAATACTTTCGAAAGACAGTTATAAAAATATAGCCAAGACAAGATACGTGAATGACAAACAGATCACGGATCATTATGCGATCATTCCAACCGGACAGGGTTTTGGCGCTTTAGGAAATCTGCATCCGACTGCGGCCAAGGTCTATGAATGTATTGTCAGAAGGTTTTTGAGTATCTTTTATCCGGCGGCCGTTTATCAGAAAATAGCGTTGACGATAGAATTAAAGGGAGAGCGCTTTTTTTCCAATTTCAAGATACTTGCCGACAGCGGTTATTTAAAAGCGGCCAAATATTCATTTACAGCCGGCAGAGCAGAAAAAAACGGGCCGCAGGAAAAGAAAGACGATGCGGAAAACGCACAGCCTGAAGAGGCCTGTGACGAGTCTTTTATGGATATATTAAAAGATTTGAAAAAAGGCGAACCGCTTTTGCTGCAGTCTCTTGACGTCAAGGAAGGAGAGACTTCTCCGCCCAAGCGTTACAATTCGGGAACGATGATTTTAACGATGGAGAATGCCGGACAGTTCATTGAAGACGAAGAGCTCAGGGCGCAGATAAAAGGGAGCGGTATCGGCACATCCGCAACCAGAGCCGAAATCTTAAAGAAACTTGTACATATCAAGTATCTGGATCTGAATAAGAAAACACAGATCATCACACCGACGCTGCTTGGAGAAATGATCTACGAAGTCGTTTCTTCTTCCATTAAGCCGCTTCTCGATCCAAGACTGACGGCAAGCTGGGAGAAGGGATTGAATCTGGTAGCGGACGGCGCCATATCGGCAGATGAATATATGATGAAACTGGATGATTTTGTTACGAGAAGAACAAATATCGTAAAACAGATGAACAACCAGTCGGTTTTGAATACAAGGTTTCGTTATGCTTCACAGTTTTACAAAAAATAAAATGAAAACAATGGGAAAGGAAAATGAAGAAAAAAGATGGCAGAAGGATTAAAAGATGTTATAATAAAAGAGCTTTATACATTGGATGAGACGATCGCAAAGGAAATTTTCGAAGGGGCGGTCTATCCGTGGGAGATCTTACCGAAAATAGGAGACTTCATCATCAGATTAGGCAGTACGCTCCCGGAAGAAAAATTTGAAAAAAGAGGAGAAAATATCTGGATCGCGAAGTCTGCCAAAGTATATCCGTCAGCCTGTATAAACGGTCCGGCGATCATTGATGAAGAGGCGGAAATCAGGCACTGTGCATTTATCAGGGGCAATGCCATTGTCGGAAAAGGAGCCGTAGTAGGAAATTCCACGGAACTGAAAAACGTTATTTTATTTAATAAAGTACAGGTACCTCATTACAACTATGTCGGAGACAGTATTTTAGGATTTAAGGCGCATATGGGAGCCGGTTCGATCACTTCCAACGTCAAAAGCGATAAGACTTTGGTCGTGGTGAAAGCCGGCAGTGAGCGGTATGAGACCGGTCTGAAAAAATTCGGGGCAATGCTTGCAGATCATGTGGAAGTCGGCTGCAACAGTGTTTTGAATCCGGGAACCATTATCGGAAAAGAAACCAATGTTTATCCCGTTTCCATGGTAAGGGGATTTGTTCCGCCGAACAGTATTTTTAAGAAACAGGATGACATTATTACCAAAAAGCAGTAAAATTTCTTTAGGACGGCACAGGATATTTTTTTAAACGAAACGAAGTCATCACAGAGAGAAAAGTATTGGGGAAAAAAATATGGCTATTGAAGAAATGAATGTTGAAAATTTTGGGTCGATGATCAATAATATCATCGCCGGTATTTGTTTTTTTGAGTATGAAAATAAAGAATTAACGCCGGTTTTTGCCAATGACGGTTTTTTCCGTATGCTTGGGTATTCCAAAACGAGTGGAATGCAGTATCTGAAAAATGCAAGAATGAGCATTATTCCTGACGATATACCGATTTTTGAACAGGCTATCAAGGATGTACTAAAAGACGATGGTTCCGTCGAAGTGGAATTCAGAACGGTTACGGCAAGCGGCGGACTCAGATGGCTTCAGGTAAGAGGAAACCTGTATGCAAGACAGGGTACGAGGTATACGATCGTAACGGTCATACAGGATATTACAGAAAAGAAAAACATAGAAGAGGAATTACATCAGCAGGCGGAGCGTCTGCATATTCTCATGGAAGTGGAAGGCGAGAGAATCATAGACTATAACGCCAAGACGGATGTGCTTATTATCAGAACTTCCGGAGATTATGCGTCTACCGGAGAAGTGATCATGAACCGGTATATGCAGAAATTTGAAAGCAACACCATATATGCGGAAGATTTGGAGAATTACCGGACGGTCTGGGATGCGCTCTTAAAATCACCCGGCCATAACACATTGGAGGTCAGAACGAAGAAATTCGATGATGATTATACCTGGTATCAGATGAATTTGACGTCGCTTCTCGGCGCTGAAGGTTATGTAACGAGGATCGTAGGAAGACTGATCAATATCCATGAAAAGAAATTGCAGGAGATCAATCTGCAGCTTCGTTCCAAGAGAGATGCGCTGACAAGGCTGCATGAAAAGGAAGCATCCATACAGCTGATCCAGAATATTCTGACGGAGGAAAGCGGAAAAGACGTATTAAATGCCCTTTTTATTATCGATATGGATAATTTTAAGAAGGTAAGCGGTCTTCTGGGACAGGCGCAGTGTGATAATATTCTGGTGGAGACCGGTATCTTTTTGAGTAAGATCATCAAAGGCATTGATGTGGTCGGCAGGATCGATGTAGACAGATTTGTCGTTTATTTAAGAAATATGCCCAGTTTGTCCGATGCGGATAAACTGGCGGAGAATATTATAGAAAAAATAAATTATACGCTGCCGTACGGCAATGAGAATATCCGCATAACGTGCAGCGTCGGCATTGCGATATTCCCCTATCACGGCACTGCATGGGAAGAACTTTATGCCAAAGCCAACAGAGCGTTAACAAGAGTCAAAGCCAGAGGTAAATATGGCTATCGTATTTATGATGCAGCCGTTACTTTGGCTTATCATGCGATCAGAAGACATAACAATATTGCCTATGATGCGGAAAAAGGCATGGAACTTGACTGGAACATCGAAGATATGGTCATGCAGGTCCTTTTTGAAGACAAGGCATTGGAGACGGCGCTGCAGTCGGCGGTTGAGCTGATTACGGTGCACTATAAGTTCCACAGGGGTTTTATCTGCGGAAGTGAAAAAGGAAGCCTCCCGCTTTCCAAAGATGTGCATTTCTCTGTCCATGGATATGAAATGGGACCGGAGAGCAAGGAACATTATGAATTCCGGCGTGTTGTTTATGAAGTATTGTATGATTCTTTCAAAAATTGCAGCATCATTCATGAATATGATATGACGATAGAGGAACTGCGGTATTATTTCCAGTCGGAAGGCATTAAGAGCATGCTGTATTATCCGATTACCTCCAAAGGGGAATTCAAAGGGGCCATCATCTTTGAAAACCACGAAGACGTACAGCTTGAATTCGAGAATAATATCATGGAGGAACTTCGTTCTTTATTCAGAATTCTGGAAGCGCATGTCCTGCAGATCGGACTTATGGACCGCTTACAGGACTTTGCAACGCAGATTGAGATGCTGGATAATCTGGACAGCTTTGTGTATATCGTGAATGCCGATACCTATGAATTGAGTTTCGTTAATAAAAAAGTGCTGATGCAGGCGCCGGATGTCAAGATCGGCGACACATGCTATAAAGCGATTCAGCATAGGGATTCGCCGTGTGAAAACTGTATTTTTAATCAAATGAAGAGAAATCCGCATGAAAGGCATACGGAGGAAATGTTTAATTACTCCCTGCGGTGCTGGTGCAGATGCAGCGCAGCCTGGCTGGAATGCAAAGACGAGAATGCGCTTGGGCTGCTTAACTGCATTGATATCTCGGAATATTTTATCGGATAGAAATTCATTTGAATTTTATAGAAAGCACTGGATTTTTTGACCGTAATATGCGAAAATAAGAACAGCGGTTATGACAGATTCTGGAAGGGTGCCTGCAGCGGTACCGGACGATCTGTTATCAAATATTATTACATAATCGAAAGGAGTTATCACATGATCTATTCAAAAGAAGTTGAAGAAATGTGTACTGTAGCACAGGGCGTACATCATGGCTGTGCTCCAATCCCTGAAGAAGCAAAATGGGTTCAGGCGAAAGAAGTAAAAGATATTTCCGGTTTAACACACGGCGTAGGCTGGTGTGCTCCCCAGCAGGGCGCATGTAAGCTGACCCTGAATGTAAAAGAAGGTATTATTCAGGAAGCGCTTGTTGAGACGATCGGATGCTCCGGTATGACGCACTCAGCGGCTATGGCATCTGAGATCCTGCCGGGACTTACTGTTATGGAGGCACTCAATACAGACCTTGTATGTGATGCTATCAATACGGCAATGAGAGAGCTGTTCTTACAGATCGTTTACGGACGTACACAGTCTGCTTTCTCAGAGGAAGGACTTCCTGTTGGCGCGGGTCTTGAAGACTTGGGTAAAGGCTTGAGAAGCCAGGTAGGTACGATGTACGGTACTTTGAAAAAAGGTCCTCGTTACCTGGAAATGGCAGAAGGTTATGTAACAGGCATTGCACTTGACGCAAATGATGAGATCATTGGTTATAAATTCGTAAGCCTTGGCAAGATGACAGACTTTATCAAAAAAGGTGATGATCCGAATACTGCATATGAAAAAGCGTGCGGACAGTATGGACGTGTTGACGATGCCGTTAAGATCATTGACCCCAGATGCGAATAAAAATAGAGCGAAGCTCGATTGCGGGATTAGCTGCGAAGGCAAAGAGAAGCTTTGCTGCAAACTCGTAAGTTACTGAGAAATCTCTAAATATAAACAGGAGGATTAAGATAAGATGGCTTTATTTGAATCATATGAAAGAAGAATTGATAAAATCAATTCTGTATTAAGTAATTACGGCATCTCTTCTATCGAAGAAGCTGAGAAAATCACAAAAGACGCTGGCTTAGATGTTTATGAGCAGGTAAAGAAGATACAGCCTATCTGTTTCGAAAACGCTTGCTGGGCTTATACGGTAGGCGCTGCGATCGCTATCAAAAAAGGCTGTAAAAAAGCTGCGGACGCTGCGGCTGCGATCGGAGAAGGTCTTCAGGCTTTCTGTATTCCCGGTTCCGTTGCAGATACCCGTAAAGTAGGTCTTGGCCACGGAAACCTGGGCAAGATGTTATTAGAGGAAGAAACAGACTGCTTCGCATTCCTGGCAGGTCATGAATCTTTTGCAGCAGCAGAAGGTGCGATCGGTATTGCTGAAAAAGCAAACAAAGTTCGTCAGAAACCTCTCCGCGTTATCTTAAACGGTCTTGGTAAAGATGCTGCAAAGATTATTTCCAGAATCAACGGTTTTACATTTGTAGAGACCGAATATGATCCTTATACGAACGAAGTAAAGGAAATTGAAAGAATCGCATACTCCGAAGGTCTTCGCTCCAAAGTAAACTGCTATGGCGCAAACTCCGTTCCGGAAGGCGTAGCGATCATGTGGAAAGAAAACGTTGACGTTTCTATCACAGGTAACTCCACAAACCCGACAAGATTCCAGCATCCGGTTGCAGGTACATACAAGAAAGAAAGAACAGAAGCAGGAAAGAAATACTTCTCCGTAGCATCCGGCGGCGGTACAGGACGTACACTGCATCCTGATAATATGGCTGCAGGTCCTGCATCTTACGGTTTTACGGATACATTGGGACGTATGCATTCCGATGCACAGTTTGCAGGTTCTTCTTCCGTTCCCGCACACGTTGAAATGATGGGTCTGATCGGTATGGGCAATAACCCGATGGTTGGCGCAACCGTAGCAGTAGCAGTTTCGATCGAGGAAGCGGCGAAAGAAGGCAAATTCTAAGCACGCTGTTTAAAATTGCAGTTTTAATAGATTTAATATATCAGAACCAAATCAGGGCGGCCTGCATTTTCATGCTATGGCCGCCCCTGTTATTAGTCAGGAGAGTTAACGGGTTATACTGTCCGTTATTTTTAACAGAGAACGGGGCGGCAGCATGAAGCTCATTGTTCTATCATACAAAATCAGATCATATATATATAATATTTGTAGTAATTTTTATTTGAAAATAAGTTCTGGATGGTGTATGATGATAAAGGGATATTATTTCGGAAAATGCGAACAAACACGCAAAAGGAGACAAGCCATGATCATAATGGATATAAAAATTGATAATTTTTACTGCTTTAAGAATTTTCAATTAAATATGTCATATCCGAAAAAAATTGTAGATTCTACGATACAACATGAATATTTGGAAGACAGGCCAAATTTTCGTTATAAGAAGGTAAATATTCTTATGGGGGGAAATGCAACCGGGAAAACATCTCTTGGAAAAATGCTTATGCTGTTTGCCAATTATTTTGATAATGAGAATGCATCAATGTTCAAAAAAGTTATCAATGACAGGAGAAAACCGGCATCTCTTTTCATTGATTTTGTTACGAATGAAAATACTTTGTATCGTTTTTCGTTGTCTATGCGTTTGGAATCTGAGGATATTTTTGGCGACAATCTCAGTATGAATATTCAGGCAACGGATATTGGATTAAGAGATAATTATGAAACATGCGCGAAGAGAATAGATGTCGGAGAGTGTAGAGAGGTAGAAATGGAAGAGGTTAATTTAGAAGGATGGAGTTTTTCCTATCCGGCAGATATGTACATAAATAAGACCTATTATTCTATTGAAAATGATTCCCAATATTTATCCATTTTAGAACGGATATTAAAAACGCTGGATCCATCTATCGATAAGGTTATTAAAATGGAAGAAGTAGAGAATACTTATGCCATTAAGATAGGAAACAAATCAGTTATAATACAGGAAGGGAAGATATTGGATACAGAGATTTTATCCAGTGGTACAAAGGCCGGCCTTGATATTTCATACATTATAGCTTCATTGGTATGTGATATGCATGAATTGTATTATTGCGATGAAATTTTCTCTTATGTGAACAGCGATATTGAAAAAGCCTGTCTTTCCATTATTATTGAAAAACTGACACAGAGAAAGCAGCTCTTTTTCACAACACATAATACGGATATTCTGGATATGCAGCTTCCGAAGCATTCCTTTACATTTTTGAAAAAGGATATCAAGAACTTTGATAAGCCGATCCAGTGTATAAATGCAGGAGATTACTTAAAGCGCAATACTGATTGTTTAAAAAATGCGGTAGAGAATGATCTGTTTTCAGCGGCACCGGAGCTGGAACAGTTATATGCGATAGCGGAATACTAAAAAGAACCAGAGAGAAAACGATATGGGTAAAAATACAAATTATCAATATTATGTAGAAGGTGATGATGAAAAATGTATTCTGAATGTTTTGAAGACAGATTTACGTTGTATCATGCCGGGGAAAGTCGACAAGTTTAATGTGGTACAGGAGAAGCTTACGATTGGCAGAATCAGAACGATGAAAACAGGAACAATTGTTGTGCTGATTTTTGATACTGATACGGATAATACGACATGTCTTAAGGATAATATCGCATTTTTAAAAAGACAAAAGGGTATTATCAGGCAGGTAATTTGCATACCACAGATTCATAATTTAGAAGAGGAACTGATATACAGCTGCAATATAAAAGAAATAAGTGAAATTACGCAAAGTAAATCCAATAAAGATTTCAAAAGAGATTTATTAGTACGTACTAATATTGATAAAAGACTTAAGAAGTGTGGATTTTCAATGGAAAAGTTCTGGAGCAGAAATCCACAGAATGCATTTTCGTCTTTCTCAAATGATGCAGCCTATATCAAACTAAAAACAGGATAATTAATATCTCAAAAACCGATCAAAGGCGGCAGGAGCATGAAAATGCCGGCCGCGCTCGATCGGTTTTATTCTCTTTCCATCTCCGGTTCATCTTCATGGGCCAGATCCTCAATCGGCTTCCAGGCCTGCCCGAAATGAATATCTTTGAACAGTTCAGCCAGACCGCTGATCTGTTTGAGACGCAGGATCTCATCTTTATCCATACCAAGATGCTTTGATATCCAGGCATCGCTTCGGCCCAGTTCATGCAGTTCTTTGACGATATTACTCATCAGATCTACGTCGTGCGTACCGCGTGCACGGTTATGTCTGACAGTGCTTGCCATACGGTTTGATAAGGGTTTATCAATTACCGTAACAGGGATCATACCATGTTCGCGTTCATAAATATCGGGGTGTTCCTTCATTACGCGCCAGCGGTGAAAACCATCGACGATTGCATAGATATCCTGTTTACCGGAATAGTAGCATACGATCGGCATTGTGTAACCGTCTTCCTTGATGCTGTCATAAAGCAGTTTCATTTCCGGGGGCGCGACACTGTTTGGATTGTATGTGTTAGGCACAATCTTTTCAAAGGGGACTGCGATCACATTATATACCGGACTTGTAAACGTATTATTTGGCATTGATCATTTCTCCATATTTCCGTTTGATTCTATCGATTCGTAATTGTTCCTGTTTTGTCGGACCAAACCCCATAAAGCGGCAGGTATGGTCGTTTTTTAAAATGCAGTAGCACATTCGTTTCCAGCTTGGAATGTCCTTTGTTGATTTGATGTCGTCCGTATTGTCGGGAATGGCATCGAGAAAAATGATTCTGGAATTTTTCATTAAGGTGTAGTTTGATACGCCGTTTCGGCGGATATTGTAGCCGTGGTCGATCAATTCCTGTATTACGTTTTCATCCAGACCGCCGCCGGTTTTATGCCAGAATTCTATAGAGGTATTAAATTTTTTGACGTAATTATTGCGAAGTCTTACCGGAAGGGTATCGAGCAGAAACTTTGTATAGGATTCCCATGTATGGCCTTCCGGAAGCGTGACGTTGCGGTATCCCATGGCCTTGGTCTTTCCGTAGATACAGCCGAAATTTGCACCGCGGACACGTCCTACAAGTTTTGTCCAGATTTCGGGATCGATCACCCTGTACAGATTCAGGGCGTCTTTGGAATAATCGTTAAACGGTGATGCCACGCGCATCTGGTCTATTTTCAGGCCCGCCTTATAATATAGATCATACAGGGTATTATAATCATAGTGAAATTGATAGTTGGCCACCCATACATCTTGATTGGACCAGTCGTAGAGCGGTGAAGCGCACCATACATCTTTGAATTGCCTGGTAATCCAGCATGCTCCGTTGTATCCGTACTTTTTGTTTACGATCCCGCTGTAACGCTGTAATGATTCGTCTGCGCGGATGCCGAGCAGACATACGGTCTTTCGATAATCGTGCGTTTCTTTGTAGAAGCGTCCGAACTGTTTGGCGAGATCCTCCTGCGGCATCCGGTAACGGTAATGGTTAAACGGTTTGTCTATAGTGATCACATAGGACTGCTCCGGTCTTTTACGAACCCAAAGTTCTTCTTTCTTGTCGTCCCACGGGTACCAGTACATTTCGTAGCTGCTAAGAGCTGTTCTGGTTGCCATTGGCAGGCATACCCAGTACAGATCGCATTCTCCTTCCAGCGCCTTGAAGGTTCTTGTGACATATTCCGTGGTCATGGTGTACTGTGCTTCGAAATCCTGATGAAACACGCCGATCCTGCGGCCGGGGTAATTTTTGCGCTTAAAATCCAACAGTAGATTGAGCAAAACACCGCTGTCTTTACCGCCGCTGAACGATACATAGATGTTTTCAAATTCATGAAACAGATAATGAAAGCGTTCCTGTACAGCTTCATAAACGCTCTTTTCTTCATATCCTTTTTTCATCATAGTGCGTTCCTCCCCGGGCAGTATGACTCGCAGTCTTTCTGTAATACCAAAAGTAAACATTGTTATTATATCATAAAAATGACAAAATTTTCCATTTTTTGCCAAATTTTCACAGATATGATAAATATTTAAAAACGTATATGGAATACGACAGCTATATGTCACATTAGATGTGCTATAATCTTTCTTAGAATATATGGAAAGATTGGAGGCAGGAACATGGAAAAGTGGTTATATGTGATGATGATCCAGAAGGGAAAGTCCTATAACAAAGTGACGAAAGCAGTGATTACGCGGCATGTAGAAAATTTGAAAAACTTAGATGCCGCCGGGAAAATAGAACTTTGCGGCCCCTTCAAAGGGTATCCCGGCGTTGCAGGCATGGTCATATTTAAAACGTCAGGCTTAGAGGAGGCCGAAGCCCTGTGTAAGCTGGAACCGCTCGTTGCCGAGGGGTATGCGACATATACACTGGCGGCTTTGCAAGTGGCAGACAAAGAAAATGACTATTTATTATAATACCGGAAAAGAGAAAAATGCAGAAATCTCAAGGCAGCGCAGCCCGTGGCGCTGCCTTTTTCCGTTTTTTCGAATCCTTGTACCGCAGCATTGTTTTTGGTATACTATTGATATAATGAAGAAACTGAAAACAGGAGATCAACACAGAAAGGCGTCTATCATGTTAAAAACGCTGCAATCCAGTTTGAAAAAGTTTCTGCAAAAGATGCAGTCGTCTTTTGCAGACTATAAGGTCACGCAGACTGTAATCATTCTATTGACCCTGTATGCGGCAGTCATCAGCATGATTCCCTACGACAAGCTTGCCGATCTGTCATTTCATGAATATACGCCTATGAGAGCAATGGCGTTTTTTGCGGCGGCAGCCTTCTTTATAGAAACGGCTCTCGGAGAAAAGAAGGCGCTGCGGATATGCGCTTTTGTCGGAGCGGCGATTCTTGCCGCAATTTTTACATATTGGTTGAAAATATGGGATGATTACACATGGAATGCTGTCGTATGGTGGCAGGAAATGCCGAATTATTATCGTCATGTAATGTATCTGGTCGTGAAAAGGTTTATGAACGGCTATCTGTTGCTGCTATTTGTAGGGAGTGCTTATTTTTGCTTTCGAAAAAGCGGCGTCCGGTCTGCAGAATATGCCCTGCGGGTTTTTGCCGATATGGTAAAAGTTTTTATTGTATATGTTATTCTTTTGATCGGAGTGCTTATTATTGCAGGGATCATCGACAGTCTTTTTCTGAACGGCAGTTCTTATCAGTATCTGTTGGAATCAGCTGCCGCTATTTTGGTTACCGGATGGTATCTTGCACCTAAATGTATTCAGGTGCTGCGTGAACCGGAGAATGAACCGGGCAGTTTCATGCGTACGATCATAAAATATGTGCTGCCATCTTTATCCGTTTGTGAGATTGTGATCGTTTATCTTTATATGCTTACGATCTTTCTGCGTTGGCAGATGCCTTCCAATGAGATTTTTTCGATTATAACGATCGTGTTCTGTTTCGGAATGCCTGCCTGGATCATGGCGGAGAATTACTTTGATGAGACGAGGTTTTCCTGTCTGGTCTCGATTTTGCCCTATATTTTCGCTCCGCTTATCTGTATGCAGGCGTATTCGATCGGAGTAAGAATATATTATTACGGAATGACGCCATCCCGATATATGGCCGTTGCCCTTATTTTATTTGAGATCGCGGTAATTTTAATCAAACGTTTTAAAGGCAGGTGCTATGAAATTTTGCTGCCCTTTTTATGTGTGGAGATCGTGACAGCGCTTTTTGCGCCGGGAATCAATATGTACAGCGTTTCCGATCGCTGTCAGCGCTCTTTTCTGGAGAGGTATTATGAGGATGTCGTTGCCGGCAGACAGTTGAGTGAACTTTCGTATGAGCGGATGAGCGGAGCCTATAAATATCTTAAAGACGAGCCGTATATGAAGGCGGTCATAGAAGAATATGATATTTGTGCGGAAGATTTTGTAGAGAAATTAAACGGGCAGGATATACAGGACAGTAAGCTGACAGAGTATGAGACTCATTATATTCATTGCTGTCAGATGGTGGGAGATCTTGATATCGGCGGATATCGGGAATTTTCTATGCTGAACGGAGATGTGTGTTATGAGAAAGACAGTGAGGAACTGTTCGTGACCGTTTATCCGGATGAAAACGGAGAGGATAAGACCGTTACATATGGAAGCGGGAAAAACGTAGATTTTTCTGCTTTTCGATTTGTTAAGCGCGGCACGGAAGAAGTGATAACGGTTGATATAAGCGATTTTGCAAAGGAGTGCATCCTTTATGAAAGAGAAAATCCGGACGCCGGAAAAGAGGAGATGAGCGGGGCAATGAGCGCTTATAACCGGATTGACATAGACAGCGATACCGTGTTGTATCTCAATCATTTTGAAATCCGGTATTATGAAGGCGTAAGATTCGGCGAACCTTATTTTAAATGGGACAAAGTGAATTTGGGCGGTATGTTGATAACAAAGAAGGAAGCAGAATGAAAAGATCAGACTTATTATATGATGCAAATGATATGGTAAAAGCCGGCTGTAATGACTGCAGAGGATGTTCGGCCTGTTGTACGGGGATGGGAGAGTCCGTTATCCTCGATCCGTATGACATCTGGCAGATGGAAATAAACCTGCATTGTACATTTGCAGAACTGATGCGGGACAAGATAGACCTGCATGTAGAAGAGGGGATTATTTTGCCGCATTTGAAAATGCAGGGAGACATGGAAAAATGTGGTTTTCTGGATGAGAATGGAAGATGCGGCATTCATTCGTTTCGACCCGGTCTCTGCAGGTTGTTTCCGCTCGGAAGAAGTTATGAGGCGGGTAACTTACAATATTTTCTGCTGCAGGATGCCTGTCCGCATGCGGGATATACGAAAGTGAAAGTGAAAAAGTGGCTGGACATACCCGATCTAAGAAAATATGAGGAGTTTCTGACCGACTGGCATGAACTGCGTAAATCCATGCAGGATGAGATTTTGCAGATCATGGCATCTTCAGAGGAGGAAGCGCATATAAAAGAGATCAACATGCGGTTTTTACATATTTTTTATGAACAGCAGTATGAAGCGGATGACTTTTACGGACAGTTTGCGAAAAGACGCAGACAGATGTGTTTGTAATCCGGTTTGGAGATGAGGCACTTGTATCATGCAGGATGTTTGTGGTAGAATATCTGTACTTGATTGTATGCTTCATACGATCTGTCTTATAGGATGCATGATGGTAAGTGCGACCGCAGGCGGGTATATGCGCTGAAAGGAGAACGGTAATGAAAGTAGGAATTTTGGGAGCAGGCAATATTGCAGGTGTTTTTGCATCGATGTTGCAGCATCTTGACGAGGTACAGCGCTGCTGTGTGGCGTCAAGGAGTCTTGAAAAGGCGGAAGCATTTGCCGCTCAATACGGATTTGAGAAAGCGTACGGTTCTTATGAGGAAATGCTTTCGGAGGGAGAAGCGGAATTAATATATATTGCGACGCCGCATTCCCATCATTACAGGCATATGAAACTGTGCATCGAAGCCGGTAAACATGTGCTTTGTGAGAAAGCTTTTACCGTGAATGCCGGGCAGGCGCAGGAAATTTTTTCTCTGGCAGAGAAAAAAGGCGTTCTCGTAACGGAAGCTATTTGGACCCGTTACATGCCATCGAGAAAGATCATCAATGATCTTCTTTCGGAGGGCGTGATCGGAGAGGTAAAGACGCTTACGGCGAATCTGGATTATGCCATTTCTGATAAAGAACGGCTGATCCGGCCGGAACTTGCGGGCGGCGCACTTCTGGATGTAGGTATCTATCCGCTTAATTTTGCGCTGATGCACTTTGGCAGCAGCATTGTAAAAACGACGTCAGCCGTTCAGCTTACCGAAACGGGAGTCGATGGACAAAATGTCATGACGCTTTCTTACGAAGATGGCAGACTTGCCGTGCTTACTTCCGGGATGTATGGATATTCCGACAGACGGGGTGTTTTCTACGGTTCTAAGGGGTTCATGGCGGTGGACAACATCAATGATCCGTTGGAAATAAGAATCTACAACGATAAGCAGGAACTGTCGAAGATCATCTCTATGCCGGAACAGATAAACGGATATGAATACGAAATATTGGAAACAATAGAGTGCATCAAAAAAGGGGCAAAGGAATGTCCGTCCATGCCGCATGAGGATACGTTGGAAGTTCTGCGTTTCATGGATGGGTTCCGACACGAATGGGGCGTGCAGTATCCGGAAGAAATAGAAAGAATATAAGAAAGAGCCGGAGAGAAGGAAAGGAGACTTATTATGAAAAAAGGTAAAATGCGTGTGATGGCGGTTATCGTATTATCCGCTATGGTATTGTGCTGTGCCTGCGGTAAAAAAGATGCGGCAGGGGGCGGTACGATTGAGGGAGAACTGTCTGATATCATGGCAGACATCTATGCGGGAGTCAATGTCGATGCCGAAACGAAAGAGGCCATGCAGGGGTATGTTACGGATACGCTGACTGCGGACAATGAGCAGGCGCTTCTCGGCGTTTCAGGCGTTTCTTATACGGAAGGCGTCTATTCCGTACCGATGATCTCATCCATTGCCTACCAGTGTGTGCTGTTGCGTGTTTCGCCTGATGATGTGGAGAATGTGAAAACCATGTTAAAGGAAAATGCCGACGTCAACAAGTGGGTATGTGTCAGCGCAGAAACCGTTTTGGTAGAAAACGTGGGAGATGTGGTACTTTTCATTATGTGTGATAAAGACACGGCATATGCGGTCAGTGAGTCTTTTCAGGCATTGGGAAAATAAGCAGGAAGTTATGCATAAAGTCCTACTGAATCAGTAGGACTTTATTTCTTTCCAGAGCTCATTATAGACTTCGTCAGCTTCTTCGCCTAAGTATGTATAGCTTTCCAGGTTGTCATACTGAGTCAGATCCGGGAAGGCGATCGGGGAATTGCGGATCTCATCATCTTCAATTAGCGCTTTTGCCGCCTCGTTAGGCGTAGAGTAGGTAATATATTCAAAATTTTTTAGGGCAATATCCTCACGGCACATAAAGTCGATGAATTTTTCGGCGTTTTCTTTATGTGGTGCATCTTTCAAAATGACCCAGGAATCGATCCATACATTCGTGCCTTCCGAGGGAATGACATATTCCAGGTCGGCATTTTCATATTGTGTGTAGATCGCTTCACCGGAATAAATAACGCCGATAGCGGCTTCTCCGCCGATCATTTTGTCACGTACCTGGTCGACGACATAGGCCTGCACGATAGGTTTCTGAGCAATCAATGCGTTCATGGCCCGCTGCAGTTCATCGGGGTCGGTGGTATTCATAGAATAGCCGTACATTTTCTCGGCAACCATAAAGGCATCCCGCACAGAGTCCTGCATCAGGATTTCATCCGTATATTTTTCATCCCATAGCTGTGCCCAGCTTGTGAGCGGTTCATCCACCATTGTCTTATTGTAGAGGATGCCGACGGTTCCCCAGCAGTAGGGGACGGAGTATTTGTTTTCCGGATCGAAGGTTCTTGACTGATCCCAGTACTGGCTGCCGATATTGGCTTTGGCATTGGGAATATGTGAAAAGTCCAGTTCTAAAAGCAGATCGTTTTGGATCATTTTACTGATCATGTAATCGGAGGGACAGACGACATCATATTCGGCCGCTCCGTTTTCTATCTTCGGATACATTGTTTCGTTCGTTTCGAACTCGTCGTAAACGACTTCAATGCCTGTTTCTTCTTCAAACATGGCAAGGGTATCGGGGTCGACATATTCCCCCCAGTTATAAACAATGACTATATTCTCATTGCTGGTGTCGGAACCGCATCCGCCAAGCAGACATAAAGCGGCTCCAAGACAAACAGGCAGCAGTTTTTTCATGATATACCAAATCCTTTCCGTACAGTCTGAATATTTTGTGTTGCTGTTAATTGGTTTTCTCCTTTTTATCCGGCGTTTTATTTACCAGAAAAAGAAGAATAAGCACCGTAACGAAAATGATCGTGGACAGCGCATACATTTCCGGCTTGATTCCCTTTTTGACTTCCGTATAAATTTTGGTAGACAGGGTATCGATCCCTGCACCCTTGGTAAAATGCGTGATGATAAAATCATCGAGAGACATTGTAAAGGCCATTAAAAATCCCGATAAAATACCGGGCATCAGATCCGGCAGCATGACCTTAAAAAAGGCGGTGATGTGGGATGCGCCCAGATCCAGAGCGGCTTCATAGACGCTTGGATTTAACTGTTTCATCCGCGGCATGATACACAGGATCACATACGGAATATTAAACGTAATATGTGAAAGCAGGATCGTTCCGAATCCGAACCGCAGTCCTATGCTGATAAAAAGTAACATCAAAGAAATTCCGGTCACAATATCGGCATTCAGCATGGGAATATTGGTGACGCCGATAAGAAGGGTCCTTGTTCTGCGCTTCATACCGTTCATGGCAACCGCAGCGATCGTACCGATCACCGAAGCGATCAGGGCGGAGAGGAAGGCGATCAGAAGCGTTGTGGTAAGCGCGTCCAGAATTACCTCATCCTGTAAAAGAGAAGCATACCATTGCATGGTAAAGCCGCCCCATTTTGATCTTGTCTTGCTCGCATTGAAAGAAAGTACGATCAGAGTCCCGATCGGTGCGTAAAGAAACAGAAAAATAAGTGATACATAGATTTTTTTAACAGTCTGCATCTTAAAACTCCTTTCCTGTCAGTCTTCTTTGTCGAGCAGTGCGGAAACGATCATGTTAAGGATGATAAAGATCATCAAAACAATGGAAAGGCCGCTGCCCAGATGCCAGTTACTCGCCTGTGTGAACTCCTGTTCGATCACGTTTCCGATCAACAGGACTTTGCTGCCGCCAAGCAGCGTACTGATTACGAAAGTTGTCAGTGCAGGAACAAAAACCATAGTGACGCCGCTGATGATACCGGGAATGCTGAGCGGCATGATCACGCGGAAAAAAGTCTGTATTTTATTGGCGCCAAGATCTTTGGCGGCATTAATGACATTTTCATCGATCTTGCAGAGCGCATTGTAAAGGGGCAGCACCATAAAGGGCAGGAAATTATATACCATACCGAGTACAATTGCGTAGGGAGTATTGATGATCCGTAAGGAAGGCAGATTAAAAAAGGAGAGAATGCCGTTAATGACTCCCGTTTTTTCAAGCAAGGTCTGCCAGGCAAGCGTACGCAGCAAAAAGTTCATCCACATGGGAAGGATGAAAATCAGGATAATAAAGTTATGTTTCTTCTCTTTCATGCCGGATAGGATCATGGCGAGCGGATAAGCTAACAGAAAGCAGATGACCGTGCTGACCACGGACAAAAGGAGAGAGCGCCAGAATGCTCTTGCATGACCGATGGAAGCGATCGCCGTGATATTTTGCAGGGTAAAGGCGCCTGTTTTATCCGTAACGCCGTAGTACAGGATCATACAAAGCGGTATGATGATAAAAAAGGCCGACCAGAACACATAGGGAGCTGCGAGCAGTTTCCCTTTTCCGCTTTTATCTGTATATAGAGAATGTAATTTTTTCATGCTAGAGCTCAAGAGCAACTGCCTCCTCATCTTCGGATTCCGGTTTGTTCATGATCTGGATATTGAACGGATCCACCCTGATGCCGACTTTCGTGCCGACCGGGGTCAGCTGGGTAGAGTGTACAAGCCATTCAAAACCGTTTGCCATGACTTCCATTTCATAGTGGACGCCTTTAAATATTAAATGTGTGACAACGCCGTTTATCGTACCTTCTTCCGGTGCGGTGAGTTCCACGTCTTCCGGACGGATAACGACGTCCACCGGTTTGCGTATGCCGAATCCCGTATCCACACAGGCAAATCTGACACCGAGTATTTCCACCAGTTTATCTTCGATCATCGTAGCGGCGATAATATTGCTGTCACCGATGAAATCCGCAACAAAAGCATTTTCCGGTTCGTTATAGATCGATTCGGGAGTACCGATCTGCTGGATATACCCCTGATTCATAACGACGATCGTATCGGACATCGTAAGCGCTTCTTCCTGATCGTGCGTGACATAGACGAACGTGATGCCCAGTTCGTTTTTCATACGGATCAGCTCATACTGCATTTCCTGTCTGAGCTTTAAATCGAGTGCGCCCAACGGTTCGTCCAATAAAAGAACTTTCGGTTCGTTGACGATCGCTCTGGCGATAGCGATTCGCTGCTGCTGGCCGCCGCTTAAAGAGTCGGGCATACGTTTCTCGTAACCCTCCAGATTGACGAGCTTCAGCGCATACTTGATCTTGTCGTCGATATAGCTTTTCGGTTTGTTTTTGATCTTTAAACCGAATGCGATATTGTCTGCGATCGTCATATGGGTAAAAAGGGCATATTTCTGGAAAACAGTGTTCAAATGCCTCTTATTGGGCGGTACGTTTGTAATATCTCTGCTGTCAAAAATAACCCTGCCATTATCCGGATTGACAAACCCGCCGAGGATACGCAGCGTTGTGGTTTTGCCGCAGCCGCTTGGACCGAGTAAAGTCACAAATTCATTTTCGTGGATATTCAGATCCAGGTCGTCTAAGACCATCTGCCCATCAAAGGACTTTGAAATATGTTCCAGTTTGATCAATTCTTTCTGCATGATAAATCTCCATTTCCATCAGCGCCGAAGCGGTATTCTAAAAGTTGGGCGGGGTACTGATCCAAAGGAAAACAGCGCCTGTTTTTTCGCCTGCTTTGATATAATGACTGGAATCCGGTCTGAAGTAGAAGGATTCTCCTTTTTTAACTTTTAACGTCCGGTCTCCAAGGACAATATAAATGACGCCGGAGAGTACGTAACCGAATTCTTCCCCCTCATGCGGAAGATCGGGATAAGTGGATCCGCCCTTTTCCAGTGTGACGCGGATCGGTTCCATCATGTTTTTCTGCGCATTGGGAATAATCCATTCTACCGTGTTGTGCAGCTCGTTGTCCTGCTTTTCGAAATAATCTGCAGCGCCGAATACGATCTGCTCGTCTTTTTTGTCCGTAAAGAATTCTTTTAAATCCGTTCCAAGACACTGCAGGATATCGACCAGAGTAGCAATGGACGGGGAAGTCAGATCATTCTCCAATTGACTGATAAATCCCTTGGATAGTTCGCAGCGATCTGCGAGTTCTTCCTGCGTCAGACTTTTCTTGTTCCGCAGCTCTTTGATTTTACTGCCGATTTCCATTTTGCCGGATGAATCCATATGTAAGCTCCCTCTTGCGAATACTAAACTTTAAGTTTACTGAAACTAAACAAATGCTGTTACTCATTATACATGCGCCATAGAAATTGTCAATACTTTTTTGAAAAAGTATTTAACAAAAATTGAAATATATGATAAAATCAGAGTAATGAGCGAATGGAGGAATCATCTTATGAAAAAGGATAAATATGTAGCGTATGTCTCTACTTACACGATCGGAAATAAGGACAAATACGGCATCAGGATTTATGATGTGGATCTGGAGCATGGCCGCATGGTTGAAAAAAATCAGGTTGAGATTACCAATTCGTCCTATATCAGTATTTCTCATAATCAGAGATTCTTATATTCCATTACGGATTTCGGCGTAGAAGCCTATCGCATCCAGCCTTCGGGAGATCTGGAAAAGATCAATGAAGGAAGCATTAACGGCATGCGGGGCTGCTACCTTTCTACGGATTACGAAGACAGGTTTCTTTTTGTAGGCGGTTATCATGATGGAAAGATTACGGCGCTGCGGGTGCGCGAAGATGGCGGCATCGGAGAGATCACGGAAGAAATCTACCATAAAGGACTCGGCAGTATTGCGGAGCGTAATTTCAGACCGCATATCAACTGCGTCAAGATGACGAGGGATAATAAATATCTGTGTGCGGCGGATCTTGGAATGGATCATACCAATGTTTATCGTCTTGATCATGTAAACGGCCGGCTGAGACCGATCGATATGATCCGGAGCGAGCAGGAGTCCGCACCGAGACATCTGAAATTCTCCAAAGACGGAAAGTATCTTTATATTGTACACGAATTGAAAAACTGTATCGACGTATATACTTATCAGGAAATAAACGGCAATCCCGAGTTTGAAAAGATCCAGTCCGTTTCGACATTAAATGACTATCATGCGGGCGGTTCTGCAGCCAGTGCGCTGAATATTTCCGTAGATTTTCAATATGTGGTAAGTTCCAATGCAGGGGATAACAGTGCGGTTGTCTTTAAAGTGGATGAAGAGACGGGAAAGCTGGAAAAACTGCTCTGTCTGCCTGTCAGCGGCGATTATCCCAAAGATGCGAATCTGTTTCCCGATAACAGGCACCTTGTTTCCTTGAATCATGAATCGAATACGATGACATTTTTTAATGTGGATCTGGAAAAAGGACTTCTTATTATGAATGGAAAAGAGATCGAAGTACCGCAGCCAAATTGTATTATTTTCCACAAGCTGTCAGAGTAAAAGAGCCGATCAGGCGGCGCGCATATGCCTGAAATGATAAATTGTCAAAATTGCCACGTAATCAGGCAAAAATAGTGTCAAAAAATAACGGCGGGAGATTGCAAGTCTAAAAAAAGAGTGGTATGATAAAGGTGTATAAGTATATACAAAATATTCAGTGTTAAAAATTTAACTCTTGGAAGAAGCGGAAAGCGTTGGATGCAGATGAAAAGATCTAACCATTTACTTTTATGGGCAGGTAACTTTATAGCGGCAGTAGTTTGTTCTCTCATTGTTGCCGCAGGCATTGGGTTCTTTTTGTATAATACCGGGTTATACCTGCACGGAAGCGCAGCTTATGCGCAGATGTATAAAATAGAAGTTCTTGTGGATTCACTGCAGGAGGGGATATGGTTTCCGCCGTATGCCGGAGACTGGTATAACGGCTACGAAATATTCCGTTATACGTCGCCGCTCGGATACCTGCCGGCCGCAATGATCTATACAATATTCGGCGCGGATATACATATCAGTATTTGTGCATTTTATGGAATTATGGCGTTTGTCTCCCAGCTTGGGTTTATGCTGTTTGGCGTCAGGGAGAAAAAGATCGCAGCGGCATTTTTTACGGGAATTGCTTTTTTGTTCCTGCCGGCAACTTTTTCCGTTATGGTGCTGGAGGGCAGCCTGGATGTTATTATGAGCCTGGCGCTTATGCCGCTTTGCCTGTACTTTTTACATGATTTTATGAAATATAGACACAGAATATCGTTGGTGCCGTTTTCATGCGTATTTTGTGTGGTCATACTTGCCAATTATATTGCGGCGATTACGTTTGGCATTGTATTATTGTTCTATCTGGTTTTTCATGCGATTGCTGCAAAAACATGGCGGTATGCGGTGGCAGTGATGGCTAATATGCTTGTTTTATACATGATAATGGGATATTTTCTCTATCCGGCCCTTTCCGGGGGATTGCTGACTAAAAGCAATGCAATACACGGAAACGTACAGCCGCCGGTCAGCATTGCGCTGTTAGTCATCGCAGTTATCGGACTGATCACGGCAGATAAGAGCAGAGCGGCAGGCTTTCTGGCTGTTATCCTGTTTGCTGTTTTATCATTGCCTGTCATGGAGCCTGTCAGGAAATTGATGGCATCTTCGGTTTTGGAGAAAACATATTGGTTTATGCTGATCGCCGTTGTCATTCTGCTGATCACATTATTATGCTGGGAAAGGCTTCGGTTTATTTTTCTTCTGATTGCGCTGTGCGTTATGGCAGGAGAAAATGTTCCGCAGATTTTAGCCATGCAGGATGGTACCTATGCGCTGGAGGCGAGCGGGGAGATGGCGGCGGATTATCTGTTGGATGAGGCGGCCTCTTATACGGACAACAGGGTTGTATTGTTGGATATGACGGAGCTTGGAGCATTTCCGCAATGGTATTTTGCAAGCAGAGGGGTCGATACCATGTGCGGCTGGGACTTTGACAGTGCATTTACGACACGGAATCTGACGACATTAAACGAGGCGTTTGCCGATGGTTTTTATGACTATATGTTTGACAGAATGCTGCTTTACGGCAATGATACGGCAGTTATTTTAAAGCACCTTCTGGAGGAGGGCGCATATGATACATTACTGGCGGCTGCAGGAAGAAACGGTTATGAGGTATGGGCCGAAAACGATAATGCGCTTGTTTTTAAAGCGGCTGCGGTGGAAGGAAATTATGGTGTGATCACACACTATGAGAATCTGGCGATCGGAACGGATGCCGCATACATTGCTTACATATATCCTTCTTTTGCCTATGGCAGCAGCAATTGCCTGGAGGACTATACGATAGAGGAGCTGTCGCAATACCGCAAGCTGTTTCTTGCGGGATTTACCTATCGGAAGAAAGAGACAGCAGAAAATATGGTCAAAGAACTTTCCCGTAAAGGAACGGAGATCTATATTGATATGCAGCATATTCCTGTCAATGCATTGACAGGGAAAAATGAATTCATGGATGTATATGCACAATATGTCCAGTTTACCGAAGATTTCCCGATCCTGGAAAATGACAACGGCAACCAGTTCAAACTGGATTTCAGGGCGGGAGGATATGAGGTTTGGGATACGGTGTATGTATCCGGGTGTGACGAGATCGTAAAAGAATCCATTTACGAGAACAGAAATCATCTGATCTATTTAGGAAAAAATTATGAACCGAATGTGACATTTATGGGTTTTAACCTGTTGTATTATTATTTGTCGACACATAATCAGGATTTAAAGCGTTTTCTGGATGAGGCGCTGCTGCTTTCATCGGAGGACCTGCCAAAACCGGAGATCGTACCGGTAGAGATAGAAAAAGGATCTTCACAGATTACAGTGTATGCAGATGAGGATGAGGTCAATTGCAATCTTGCCGCAGTTGATGCACTTTCGGCGGACAGGATCGTCTCCATGGAGGAGAACATGCTGGTGGTCAATCAGGGAGATACCGTATTTGAGGTAGTTTATGCAGGACGAAGAGAAGGAATGTTTCTCAGTATTTTGGGGTTAATTGCTCTGGGGATCATGTGGATAACCGTCTATGTTCTGTTAGAAAACAATAGTAGTGAAGAGACAAGTAGTGATGTGAAAAAAGGAGGAAAGTGAAATGAAAAGGCGTACAAAGAAACTGGTGCTGCCCCTGTTGTTATCGGGGATTTTGATCGGCACGAACGTATGCTATGTATGCGCACAGGGTCAGGTGTCAGATTTGACCGAGGGGGGGGCCATTCAGGTAAATGAGACGACGGCTCCTGCAGACACAAGTGCACAGACAACACCTGCAACACAGCCGGAAACGGGAACACAGACAGGAGATACGACACAAAGCAGTCCGGTGACACCGCCGGAGACCGCGACACCGCCGGGAGATACGACGCAGTCCGGGAATACTGATCAGGCAGGAGATGCAGCGCAGCCGGGAGATACGACACAATCCGGGAATACTGATCAGGCAGGAGATACGACACAGTCCGGGAATACTGATCAGGCAGGAGATACGACACAGTCCGGCGGTACGGATCAGACAGAAGATATGACGCAGTCCGGCGACACGGCGGAAACACCTGAAAACGGAGGAGATGGTACAACATCGAATGATTCCGAACAGGACGCAGCGAATCCGGATGAGACGGAAGAGGGAGAAATACCGGATGATGCTGCAGCAGCGGATGGAACGGTTGAGGAACCTTTTGTGAACCAGAATGGAGAAGAGATTCTTCCTTCTACTTTAGTCGGCGTAGATTATAATACTGTTTCGGATGTCTATGATGGCGCAGGAAATGTTATTAAACAGTATGTGATTTCCGATACCTATGCAAAGGATACGATCATCAGCTGTACGGTTGATGAAAACGGCAATCTGGTTATGGTCATTTCTCAGGGCAGCACGGAGAGCGAAGAAACAGAAGATGCAGGTCTGTTAGGAACGGTTGAAGAGAAGCTGAGTTCGGTATTTGGAAGCAGCAGTTCTGCTCCGGCAGTGGATGGAAGCTTTTCCGGTTGGGATGATGTCCCGGCATCTTATGAGTTTAACTGGAATAAGCCGGATGCATGGGTAGACGGCGTACATTATACGGATACGAACAGTACGGATGTACGTCATGAGATGAAAATCTACAGTGATGGCGAAAACGTGTATTTACGGGTTGTTTTTGCAAGAGAGTTCAGTAACGGGCAGGTTGCAAACGGTAACGATTATCAGTTCTGGATTGATAATCAGCAGATGGCTGCATATCAGGTAGAGTGGCCGGATGGCACTTCTCTTTCCAACAGCAGTGCGCAGCCGGGTGTATATCAGGTAGACGTCAGACATCGTGACAGTTCCTGGTCATATGTCCTGACAGATGGCGCGGTTGCCTATTATCGTGTGAATGACGGCAACCTCAATAATGAGTTGGAATTAAAAATCCCGCTCTCTGAGTTCGTTAAACAGAATGGGAACATCAATCTGGACAATTACAGCATGATCTCATTCTTTACACCGAACCTGATGCAGGATAAGATATCGACCGCAGGCGCTTCCTCTGGCGCAGAACCGTTTGCAGCGGCGGCATTTTTACTGATACCGACAAGTTATATCTGTCTGAAGAAAAAAGATAAAAAGGAGATGGCACTTGCATGAGTGAACGGCATGAAGCGTATTTGTATCATGTAACTTTTAATGCAATGCATAATCTGATTGTAAGTGATCCTAGGAGAATGCATGCCCACACATTTTGTGTGGGCATCTATGTAATAGAAAAACAGGATGACCATCCTGTTTTTTTAAATACAGAGAAGATGCTGTCGGAATACTTTGAACGATATAAGGGAATCCGGATAAACGAAATGGCTCCTTTTATACAGGTCGTGCCGACATTAGAGAATATGGGAAATGTTTTCTACGAGGATTTAAAATCGATTTTTGATAAAAACGGAATGCAGCTTCTGCTTCTGGAAGTAGGAGATTCTCCGACATCCACATATGGTATCGGAGAACGCCCCATGATCGGAAATGTATTCAATTTATCGACGGAAGAATTGGTGGATGCGTATTGCGGACGGGTAAGGAGGCGATACGAACAGAAGCGGCAGGAGAGGGGAAAAAATGATTAGCAAAATCATTATCTTCATTGTACTATTTATTGCATGGCTTTATGTTCTGACGGTTTTCAAAAGAAAGAAGTTGGAATTTTTCTATTTTCTGATAGGAAGTATCGGCACTTTTTTGTTCAGCTTTATTGCACTCAGAAATCTGCTGACAAAGATTTTGACAACGTTAACCTGTTTCATAACAGGAATGATCGGGAATGCGCTTGGACTTTTTAAAGCTTATACGTCGCATTCGATCCTTTTTATAGAGAATATGGAAGGACCGATATCGCTGTATGTTGATTTTGAGTGCGGCGGTGTGATTGAGATCCTTGTGTTTATTTCACTGGTCTGGTTTTTTGCCGTATACAAAGTAAAAGAAAAACTGCTGATATCGCTGGCGGGTATTGTATGGATCATTGCATCGAATATTATCAGGCTGTTTTCCATCTGTCTGATCATCAATAAGTTCGGAAACGAGTCTTATTATGTTGCGCATACGATTATAGGAAGGCTGATTTTCTATACACTTTCCATTATTCTGTATTTCTATGTTTTTACAAGAGCACAGATACGGAAACAACGAGTAGGAGAGTTTGGTTATGATAACGAGGATGGCAAATGAGATATTTTTCTGGGCAGCATGGATCATTATCCCGCTTTTGATCGAGATTGTGCCGGCAGTGGGCAACTTTTTTATTCTGCTGTTTAAACGTATCAGGATAGCAGATGACATCAAGCTGGAGTATCTGCCCAATATTACGCTGATGATACCGGTGTATAATTCCGGACAAACTTTGTACCGCTGTATTAAATCGATCGATGATTCCACTTATCCGAATCATCTGATTGAGATTATGCTTGTAGATAACGGTTCAAAGGATGACAGCTTCGCCATTTTCCAGAAAGCGCAGATGGAGTTCCCGACAATGGCTATGTGGTGGATGAATTCCAAACAGGGGAAATCCAAGGCGCTTAATAAGGCGATCTTTAACAGCAACGGTAAATATATCATCAATATTGACAGTGATGGAATTCTGGACAAACATGCTTTGATGAATATTGTCAGACAGTTTGAGACATTCCCTGATGTGGACTGTATGACCGGCGTTATCCTGATCGAGCCGGCGCTGATCGACAAGACGAAAGGATTTTTCTTAAAACAGTTCAGAAAACTGGAATTTATGGAATATGCCCAGGCATTCCTGGCAGGACGTAATTTTGAGTCGCAGTTTAACAGTATTTATACGTTGTCCGGCGCGTTTTCTTCTTTCCGCAAATCGGTACTGATGAAAACATTCCTGTATAATACGAATACGATCTGTGAAGATACGCATCTGACATTCCAGATCAGAGCTATTCTGAAGCGAAAAGTGCATTTGTGCAATGATGCGATATTTATGGTTGATCCGATAGAGAACGTTAATAAATTCTATACGCAGCGGCAGAGATGGCAGATCGGAGAGCTGGAAGTTTCCCATATGTTTTTGAAGAACAAGCTGCACAGGCCGATAACGGGATACTTTAACGATTTTGTAATCCGGCTGTTAATGACGGATCATACGTTTGCTTTTCCGAGAATGATATGGTATTTTGTTCTGATCGCGCTGGGCTGTATGAATTATAATTTCCGTAACGTAGCGATAGCCTGCCTGATCATTTATTTCCTTTATGTATTCAGTTCCTTTTTGTATTATCTGAATATTATTTCATTCTTAAAAGGATACCCTGATCTGCGCAGATATTATGCAAGGAAACTGCTGTATCTGTTCGTTCTGCCGATTTTTAACCTATTTGCATTTTTCGTCAGATTTGCGGGTATCATCAATTCAATCAAGCGAAAGAGCAGTTGGAAAACGCTGACTTTTACAGAAGAGTGTAAAATGGTGAATGAAACGCTGCGGAAAGATTTCTTTTTTATACTTAATGCCAGGGCGCTGTTGCTTAAAATATTGGAGAAACCGGCACCGCGGCAAAGTTAGGATAGGAGATGCGCATGGAAAAAACATACAGACAGTATAAGTTAAAATTTTATCTGAACATGAATCATTTCATTATTATCGGAGATAAACCGGGAGAGGTGCATCCGCATACATGGGAGATCATTATCAGCGTTGTATCCGCGCAGGAAGATATGACGCCGTTTACCAATATAGAGCGGCGGATGGAAGCCGTTATGGATCAGTATCAGGATAAACTTTTAAATGACTGTGCACCGTTTAATAAGATCGTACCGACCGTGGAAAATGCAGCGAAATATTTTTTCCGGCTGATCCAGGATAATCTGATTCAGGAAGGCTGGATCTTAATGATGTTGGAGGTGAGTGAGACTCCTACAAGATCCTATATTATCAATGCGCTTTTAAACGAAGACGATATCTGGGATGAATGGTATGAAAACATCACCAGGAAAAATATGGGTATAATAAGAGAAATAGAAGTTTGAAATGAGTCATAAAACGAAACTCCTTCACATACATTTTACTAAGTATGGAAGGGGTTTTTTTATGGACATTAATAACAGAAATGAATATGCAGTATACAAAGACATACAGGACAGAACGGGCGGAGAGATCTACATAGGCGTTGTCGGCCCTGTCAGAACCGGCAAATCCACTTTTATCAAGCGTTTTATGGATCTGCTCGTGCTGCCGTTTATGGAAAACGAGCATGAGAAAGAACGGGCAAGGGATGAGCTGCCGCAGAGTGCCGGAGGCAGGACGATCACAACAACGGAGCCGAAATTCATACCGAAGGAAGCTGCAAGGATCCAGCTTGGTACGGATATCGACGTTAAAGTCCGTCTGATCGATTGTGTCGGCTATATGGTAGACGGCGCTTCCGGGCATATGGAGGAAAATGAAGAAAGACTGGTGAAAACGCCATGGTCTGCAGAAGAGATTCCTTTTACGAAGGCGGCTGAAATCGGCACGCGTAAGGTTATAAAAGATCATTCTACCATAGGGATCGTGATCACCTGTGACGGCAGTTTCGGAGAACTTTCCCGCAACAGTTTCTTAGAAGCAGAAGAACGGACGATAAAGGAACTGCAGGAAATTCATAAACCGTTCCTGGTACTGCTCAATTCTGCGAAGCCTTATGCGGAAGAAACGAGACAGATAGCGGATGAGATACATGATAAGTACCAGGTTACCGTAATGCCGGTTAACTGTGAACAGTTAAAACAGGAAGATATTAATCGTATTATGGAAAATATATTATATGAGTTTCCGCTTACGATGATTGAATTTTATATGCCCAAATGGGTGGAAATGCTTTCCTTTGACCACAAAATGAAGCAGGATATTATAAGCCGTATCAAGGTTCTGATGAGTGAGCTGACCAATGTCAGAGACATTACGAAAGCCAATTTTGATCTGGAGAGTGAGTATATCAGAAAATGCAAGCTCGATGGCATCAATATGTCGGAAGGCAGTGTTAAGATCGTATTGGATCTGGATGATACCTATTATTATGAGATGATAAGCGATCTGGTTGGAGAGCCCATCACGAGTGAATATCAGATGCTATCTACCTTAAAAGAAATGGCCAGGATGAAACGGGAATACACGAAAGTACTGCATGCAATGGAGTCCGTACGCTATAAAGGATATGGCGTTGTGATGCCCGATAAAGAAGAAATTGTTCTGGAGAAACCGGAAGTGATCAAGCAGGGAAATAAATTCGGTGTGAAGATCAAAGCCGAAAGTCCGAGCATACATATGATCAAGGCAAGTATTGAGACGGAGATTTCACCGATCGTCGGAACGGAAACACAGGCCAAAGACCTGATCCAGTATATATCGGAAACAGGCACGAGCGATGAAGGGATCTGGGAGACTAATATTTTCGGGAAAACGATAGAACAGCTTGTAAATGACGGAATATCCACCAAAATTGCCATGATAAATGAGGAGAGCCAGGTAAAACTGCAGGAAACCATGCAGAAAATCGTCAACGACAGCAATGGCGGAATGGTCTGCATCATTATTTAAAATAAATAACACATGTAATGCAAAGGGTATTGATATAATTTACGAAAAAAAGAGGGATATCATTGAAGATCTCTCTTTTTTTATTTCCATACCTTTCTTAAAATGGTATACTATTGATATTGATGGTGAATTCTCATCATCTGACAGACCGTGGTCGTACGGTCATTATTATGAGAAAAGGAAGGGTGTCGATATGAGTAAAGTATATGAAAAATTATTGAAATGTTATGAATGCTATCAGGAAAAGATCGATTTTAAACCGGATGTTGCGGTGGTACTGGGATCGGGACTTGGTAATTTTGCCAAAGTCGTTGATGTGAAAGCGGAACTGCCATATGCGGAAATAGAGGGCTTTCCGGTATCAACTGTACCGGGACATGCCGGAAAGTTTATTTTCGGTTATATTGGTGATGTTGCGGTTGTTCTGATGCAGGGAAGGGTACATTATTATGAAGGGTATCCGATCACGGATGTTGTGCTGCCCGCCCGCTTGATGAAAATGATGGGAGCAAAGATATTGTTTCTGACCAACGCTTCCGGCGGCATTCGCCCCGATTTCCATGCGGGCGCGCTGATGCTGATCAAAGATCATATTTCCTGTTTTGCTCCCAATCCGCTGATCGGGCCTAATATTGATGAGCTCGGCACAAGATTTCCGGACATGACACACGTATATGACGAAGATTTGCAGCAGATCATTATGAGTGTGGCCAAAGAAAACAATATCGAACTTTTTGAAGGGGTGTATGCGCAGCTTACGGGTCCGTCTTTCGAATCGCCTGCAGAGATCCGGATGTTACAGACGCTCGGCGCGAGCGCTGTCGGAATGAGTACTGTCGTAGAAGCGATCGCGGCAAACCATATGGGGATGAAGATCTGCGGCGTTTCGTGCGTGAGCAATTTAGCGGCGGGGATGAACAGTGCGCCTTTGACACACGAAGAAGTACAGGAAGCGGCCAATGCCGTGGCGCCTAAATTTGAAAAACTTCTGAGGGAATCCATTATAAAATTCGGAGCGTTATGTAATTAATAGAAAAAAAGGAGCGGCTTTCATGTTGGCAAACGAAATGACAGAAAAAGAACGGATGATAAGGCGGCTTATTAAAGAGGCGCTGCACGCAAGAGAGTTTTCTTACGCACCATATTCAGGATATTGTGTGGGAGCTGCACTCCTTACGCAGGAAGGGGAAATCTATACGGGCTGCAATATTGAAAATGCAGCCTATTCTCCGACGAACTGCGCAGAAAGAACCGCGTTTTTTAAGGCTGTCAGTGAAGGACGGAAACACTTTATCGCAATTGCCGTTGCAGGCGGGCCAAACGGAAAAACGATCACACAGTATGCATATCCATGCGGTGTATGCAGACAGGTTATGATGGAATTCTGTGATCCGAAAGAATTTGAAGTTATTTCGGCAAAATCGGAAAATGAATATGAAATAAGGCCGTTAGAGGCATATCTGCCATATGGTTTCGGACCGGCCAATATCGCAGACTGAGAGAAAGGCATAGGTTTTTAAAATGAATATCAGATTATATAATGCCAGAATATTGACAATGCAGACAAAGGAGATTATGGAAGGCGAGGTATGGGTGCAGGATGAGCGTATTCTATATGTCGGAGACGGCGCAGATGCGGATGCGGTATTTGACAGACTGCATCTGCAGAGTATCGTATGGGACAGGGAGATCGATTGTCTGGGGAATCTGCTGATGCCGGGATTTAAGGATGCGCATACACATTCGGGAATGACGCTGCTTCGCTCATATGCGGATGATCTGCCTTTGCAGGAATGGCTGAATGAGCAGATTTTTCCGGTAGAGGCGAAGATGAGTGCGCAGATGATCTATCATTTGACACAGCTTGCCGTTTTGGAATATTTAACGGGCGGTATTACCGCCATTTTCGATATGTATCTGACACCGGAGTCGATCGCGGATGCCTGCGTGGACATGGGAATGCGTTGTGTGCAGGTCGGTGCAGTCAATAATTTCAGCCAGTCTCCGGAACTGGTGGAGCAGATGTATCAGGCGCTGAATGACAGACATCCTCTTCTTAGTTATATGATCGGCTTTCATGCGGAATATACATGTTCTAAAGAGCTGTTAGAACGGATCGTGCAGCTTTCGCATCAATATCGTGCGCCTGTTTATGCCCATATTTCGGAGACTGCTTCGGAAGTGGAAGCATGCAGAGAGCGATACGGAATGACGCCGCCCGTATTTCTTGATTCGCTCGGTATGTTCGATTATGGCGGCGGCGGATATCATTGTGTCCATATGACGGAAGAAGATATGGAAGTATTTCGGAAAAGAGGACTTTATGTCGTTACCAATCCGGCTTCTAACGCCAAACTGGCAAGCGGCACAGCGCCGATCAGAGAATATTTACAAAAAGGGATCCCCGTAGCGATCGGAACGGACGGGCCCGCAAGCAATAATTGTCTGGACATGTTCCGGGAGATGTTTCTGGTGACGGCGCTTGCGAAACTGCGGGAAAACGACGCATCTGCGGTAGATGCATGGGAAGTTCTGAAGATGGCTACGGTAAATGGTTCGCGGGCGATGGGACTGACGGATACGGACATTTTAGCGGAAGGAAAACTTGCGGATATTATTATGATCGATCTGCAGCAGCCGAATATGCAGCCATTTAATAACATTCCGAAAAATGTCGTGTACAGCGGCAGCAAGCAGAATATAAAGATGACAATGATAAACGGCCGTATTTTATATGAAAACGGAAAGTTTGCGGATTTTATCCACGCGGAAGATATCTATGCAAAGGCAAATGAAATCAAAAAAGAGATAGAAGGTAATAAATAACATGGAATATTTAGTTTTGGCCGGGACGCTGTTTCTTTTTGTCGTCCTCATTATGGTAAAGGGATATCTGGATAGTATCCAGGCCGGGAAACGGTTCGTGCAGAGGCTGTATGAACATTATGGCGAAGATGTTCTGCGTGAATACAAGGCGGGCGAGATAGAAGAGCACATTTCCATGTATTACAGGAAACATCAGGAACCCTGGCAGATCGATGAGATCACATGGCATGATCTGGATCTGGATGAGGTATATAAGAGAATGAACTATGCGCATAGTTCGGCAGGAGACGAATACCTGTATTACAGGCTGCGTACACCGATGCAGACAAAAGAGGAGATACAGCGTTTTGAGAGGCATGTCGAACATTTTCAGACGAATGAAAAGGAGCGGGTTGCGCTGCAGGTGCAGTTTCATAAACTCGGCAGAATGCGTAAGTATTCTTTGTACGAATATTTGGACTATCTGGAACTGTTAGGAGAGCGCAACAATCTGAAATATTATCTGTCTGTGGGTATGGTCTTTGTCAGTATCGGCCTTATGTTTGAATCCGTGCCGGTGGGACTTTGCGTGCTTTTGGGCGTCCTATGCTTCAACATGATCCGTTATTACAGGGAACAGAAGGAAATAGAGCCTTATATTACCAGCTTCCGTTACATTGCCAAACTGATCGAATCGGCGGAAAAGATCGGGAAACAGTCCGTGAATGAAATTGCCGAAGAAAGAGATGAACTGCTTGCAAACGTAAAATCGATGGAGCAGTTTAAAAGAAATTCTTTCATAGTATTTTCCGGATCCGGGGCAGGCCCTTCTTCCGGGGATATATTAGGAATGTTTTTTGACTATGTGCGGATGATCTTTTATCTGGATCTGATAAAATTCAACCAGATGCTGCGTGTCGTAAGATCGCATCCTGCAGAGATAGACCGGATGTTTACATTGATCGGAGAGATAGAAACGGCAGTCGTTACGGGAGAGTACCGCGCCAATCTGCAGGGAGCGTACTGTATTCCGGAATTTGTGGAGGAAAATAGAGGAAACGCCTGCCTTTGTCTCCGGAATATGTATCATCCGTTATTAAAAGATCCGGTAAAAAATGATATTGAAGTAAAAAAAGGCGTTTTGCTGACCGGATCGAATGCTTCCGGGAAGTCGACGTTCCTGCGGGCCGTGGCGATCAACGCAATTCTGGCGCAGACACTGCATACCTGTATGGCGGATTCTTACAGGGGCGTGATGTTCCGCATCTGTTCATCCATGTCTTTGCAGGATGATATCGAAAGCGGCGACAGCTATTATATGGTTGAAGTGAAATCGATCAGGAGGATCCTGGAGAACGTAAAAGAGGCTGCCAAAGAGGGAAAACATGTGTTATGTTTTGTGGACGAAGTACTGCGGGGGACGAATACGGTGGAACGTATTGCCGCTTCAACCCAGATTTTAAAGGCCTTGTCGGGGGATCATGTCATTTGCTTTGCGGCTACACATGATGGCGAGCTGACGCGGCTGCTGAAAGCGCATTATGACAACTACCATTTTGAAGAGGAAATTGCGGAAGATGATATTTTCTTCCCGTACCGTATAAAATCAGGTCCTGCGACGTCGAGGAATGCGATCGCGCTTTTAAAAATGCTCGGATATGACACAGATCTTGTTAAGGATGCGGAGTCGTTGGCAGAGCGCTTTCTGCAGAGCGGAACTTGGGAATAGCACGCAGCGGGTTTATGGCGGGAACGAAAATCACAGGGAATGAAAAAAAAAGCAGGAGAATGAAAACAGGGGAAAGGGTACAGATATGAAGGTGACGATATATACGGACGGTGCGGCAAGAGGAAATCCCGAAGGTCCCGGAGGATACGGGACGATCGTGCAGTATCTTGATTCCAAAGGGAATCTGCATGTGCGGGAATTTTCAGCAGGTTATAAGAAGACGACCAACAACCGGATGGAATTAATGGCGGCGATCGTGGGTCTGGAAGCGCTTACAAAGCCATGCGAGGTAAGGCTGGTTTCCGATTCCAAATATGTGACGGACGCGTTTAATAAGCGCTGGATAGAAAGCTGGCTTGCGAAGAAGTGGAAAACAGCGGGCAATAAGCCTGTCAAAAATGTAGACTTATGGAAGCGTCTTCTGCAGGCGAAGGAAGGACATCAGGTGACGTTCGAGTGGGTCAAGGGACATGATGGACATCCTGAGAACGAAAGGTGTGATAAGCTTGCGACAACAGCGGCGGATGGAACGGACTTACTTGACGATACCCCCGGATTAGTGATACAATAACAGACAGTAAAGGAAGAAATTCTCAGGTGCCGTTACAGCGGCATGCCGGAAAGGACGAAACAAATGAGCAACTTAATTTTATTTTTAAATTCTTTTTTTTCGTATTTGGTACTGTTTATACTAATTGTAGCACTTGTTATTGCTGCCTGCATAATCGGTGTGAAGTGGCGTAAGAGCAAGGATGCAAAACTGGCTTTGTCGGGTGCCGATACAGAAAATGCTCCCGAAGGCGAATAAGGATAAACTTATATAACGGCCGATAAGAGTGTATAACAGGGTGTTCATGCGAATGAACACCTTTTCTGTATTATTATTAAGTACCATGATCCCGGATCAGTCTTACAGTTTGTCAGACAGGCCGGAACCGGGACAGGAAAGGCGGAAGGAAATGGCGGCTTTTACTACGATCCTGTGGGATCTGGATCAGACGATACTGGATTTTAAGAAATCTATGGACTATGCGCTGCGGGGCAGCTTCAGGCAGCTGCATCTTTCTATCGATGAAGAAAAGATCAGACTTTATTCTGATATAAATGACAGCTACTGGCTGCGCTTTGAACGTGGAGAGATCACCAAAGACGAAGTACTGCTCGGACGGTTTCGTACTTTCTATGAACGGCTGGGAATCGTTGATAAAGCGCCGGAAGAAATAGCGGAACTTTACCAGAATGCGCTTGGAGAAGTATATTTTTTCCGTGATAAGGCCGATGAACTGACCTTACAGCTGAAAGAAAAAGGATACCGCCAATATATTATAACGAACGGCGTTCATGCAACGCAGGCTAAGAAAGTCCGCCTTTCCGGTCTGGAACGGATCATGGATGGTGTGTTCGTATCGGAACTGATCGGTTATCCGAAGCCGCAGAAAGAATATTTCGACGCCTGTTTTGCAATGCTGCCGGGTGTTGCCAGGAAAGAATGTATTTTGGTCGGCGATTCCATAACGAGTGATATGCAGGGCGGAGTCAACGCGGGTGTTGCGACTTGCTGGTACAATCCGGACAGACGTCCGGCGCCGTCGGATCTTCCGATCGATTATGAGATCGGTGATCTGTGGGAATTGCTGCCTATTTTACAGGAGAGAATACCATGCCAAAATCAACAAATCAAAAACTGAAATTACTGTATATCCTGAAAATTTTATCGGAACAGACGGACGAAGAACATTGCATGAGCGCCGCCACCCTCATTGAAGAACTGGCAAGATATGATATCAGGGCGGAGCGTAAGAGCATTTACGATGATATGAACCAGCTGATCGATTTCGGTTATGACATCATTTTAGTCAAATCCAGAACAAACGGCGGGTATTATCTGGCCAGCAGGGAATTTGAGCTGGCAGAGTTAAAGCTTCTTGTGGAAGTCGTGCAGTCCTCGAAATTTATTACTTTAAAGAAATCCAGAGAACTGATCGGTAAAATAGAAAAACTGGCCTCAAGAGCGGATGCAAAACAGCTGCAGCGCCAGGTGTATGTTGCGAACCGTATCAAGACCGCAAACGAGAGTATTTACTATATTGTTGACGATATCCATAAGGCCATTCTGGACAATGAACAGATTTCTTTCCAATATCTGGAATGGAATCTGGAAAAGGAGCTTGTGCCCCGTAGGGAAGGCAAGCAGTATCAGGTCAGTCCCTGGGCGCTGACCTGTAAGGAAGAAAATTATTATCTGATCGCCCATGATAAAGAAGAAAATAAGATCAAACATTTTCGGGTCGATAAAATGGGCAGTATCCATATTTTGTCGGGCAGAAAAAGAGAGGGCGGCGAATTATTCAAAAGTTTTGATATTGCCGATTACGCAAATAAGACGTTTAGCATGTTTGGCGGCAAAGAAGAAAATGTTACCATACAGTTTGAGAATCATTTGATCGGCGTGGTTATGGACAGATTCGGCAAGGAAGTGTCTATCCGCAGACGGGATGATGGACATTTTTCCGTTCGGGTGGCCGTAGCGGTCAGCGGACAGTTCTTCGGCTGGCTTACAGGTCTTGGACAGGGGGCATGCCTGCTCGGTCCGGCAGATATTGTCAATGAATATCGAGAATATCTGTATTCCGTTATGAAAAATTATCAATAATACAGAATATTGATCAATAACATATGATATGTAGGGGATATGTTACAAAACATATCCTCTTTTTTTGTCTAAAATTATTTTCATGTATTGATTGACATAAGATGCTTATTATCATATACTAATCCTAAACCACAAAATATGGTAATGTTATGTAAACAATAACTATATTTTGTATGATGTATAGAGGCGTAGAATGTATAAATGAATGAGGGAGAAGCAGTATGAGTAGTTTATTAGAAGCACTGGATACAGCGAAGGAAAATTACGGAGAAGAGTACAAGCCATCGAAAAATGTGAAAGTCATTAAAAAAGATGGCAGTTATGAAGCCTTTAATGTCCAGAAGGTCATCGATGCTGTCGGAAAAAGTGCTTATCGTGCCCTGACAAAATTTACGGAAGAAGAGAAAAGGCATATCTGTCAGACGGTAGTGGAGCGTGTCAACGAGCTGGAAGAAGAAGAAATACCGATTCAGATCATGCATAATATCGTAGAGAGCGCGTTGGAAGACGTGAAGCCGATCGTAGCCAAAAGCTATCGGGATTACCGCAATTATAAACAGGATTTCGTCCGCATGATGGATGATGTATATAAGAAGAGCCAGTCTATCATGTATATTGGAGATAAAGAGAACGCTAATACGGACAGTGCGCTCGTTTCTACCAAAAGAAGTCTTATTTTTAACCAGTTTAACAAAGAATTATACCAGAAATTTTTCATGACGACGGAAGAAATTCAGGCCTGCCGGGATGGTTATCTTTATGTGCATGATATGTCAGCCAGAAGAGATACGATGAACTGCTGTCTGTTCAACGTTGCCAAAGTACTGCGCGGCGGTTTCGAGATGGGAAACATATGGTATAACGAGCCGAAGACGCTCGATGTTGCTTTCGATGTCATCGGGGATATCGTGCTGAGCGCGGCAAGCCAGCAGTACGGCGGTTTTACGGTTCCGGAAGTGGACAAGATACTGGAACCGTATGCAGAGAAAACTTATCAGAAGAGCCTGGAGAAGTATGAAAGACTCGGTATTGATGAAGAGAAGGCCGGAGCCGAAGCGATGGCGGATGTAGAGAGAGAGTTTGAACAGGGGTTCCAGGGCTGGGAATATAAATTCAATACGGTAGCCAGCAGCCGCGGCGATTATCCGTTTATCACGGTTACGGCAGGGATCGGGACCGGGCGGTTCGCCAGAATGGCTACGACCATTATGCTCAATGTGCGTAAGACAGGGCAGGGGAAAAAGGAATGTAAGAAACCCGTACTGTTCCCGAAGATTGTTTTCCTGTATGATGAAAACCTGCATGGACCGGGCAAAGAACTGGAAGACGTATTTGAAGCGGGCGTCCGCTGTTCGGCCAAGACCATGTATCCGGACTGGCTGAGCCTGACGGGCAAAGGGTATATTGCCAGTATGTATAAACAGTATGGAAAGGTGATCTCCCCCATGGGATGCAGGGCATTTTTGTCTCCATGGTATGAAAGAGGAGGCATGCATCCTGCGGACGAAGAGGATACGCCGGTTTTCGTAGGCCGGTTCAATATCGGGGTCGTTTCCCTGCATCTGCCGATGATCCTTGCAAAATCCCGTCAGGAAGGCAAAGATTTCTATGAAGTTTTGGACTATTATCTGAATCTGATCAGACAGCTCCATATCAGAACGTATGCTTATCTGGGAGAGATGCGGGCGTCTACCAATCCGCTTGCTTACTGTGAAGGAGGCTTTCTGGGCGGAGAACTGCGTCTGCATGATAAGATCAAGCCGATCCTGAAGACGGCTACAGCCAGTTTCGGCATTACGGCATTTAACGAACTGCAGCAGCTTTATAACGGAAAATCGCTTGTGGAAGACGGCCGGTTTGCGCTGGAGGTATTGGAACATATTAATAATAAGATCAATGAATACAAAGAAGAAGACGGGCATTTATATGCTATTTACGGAACGCCGGCAGAAAATCTGTGCGGTCTGCAGGTGAAGCAGTTCCGGGCAAAATACGGTATCGTAGAGGGCGTTTCCGACAGAGAATATGTTTCCAACAGTTTCCACTGCCACGTGACGGAGAATATCACGCCGATTGAGAAACAGGATTTGGAGTACCGTTTCTGGGAACTGATAAACGGCGGAAAGATCCAATATGTAAAATATCCGATAGATTATAATATTGAGGCGATCAAGACACTGATCCGGCGGGCAATGGCTATGGGATTGTATGAGGGCGTTAATTTATCGCTTGCTTATTGTGACGACTGCGGCCATCAGGAACTTGAGATGGATGTGTGTCCTGTCTGCGGAAGCCGTAATCTGACCAAAATAGACAGAATGAACGGATATCTGGCTTATTCGCGCGTTCATGGAGACAGCAGATTGAGCGATGCCAAGATGGCGGAGATCGCGGAACGGAAAAGCATGTAGTTACACAGAAAGGAAGCATAAAGGAATCGAGATGAGATATCATAATATTACAAAGGACGATATGTTAAACGGCGATGGACTGCGGGTTGTTCTTTGGGTTGCCGGCTGCTCCCACTGCTGTAAGGACTGCCATAACCCGGCCACCTGGGATCCTGACGGCGGCCTGCCCTTTGACGCTGCAGCAAAAGAAGAGATTTTCGAGCAGCTTGACAAATCTTATATTTCCGGCATCACGTTTTCCGGAGGGGATCCGCTTCATGCGGCCAACAGGCCGGAAATCAGGAATCTGGCTGCACAGATCAAGGAAAAGTATCCGGACAAAACGATCTGGCTTTATACCGGAGACCTGTGGGAAAATGTTATGCAGGATGCTCTGATGAAAAATATAGATGTACTTGTGGATGGAGAATTTGTAGCGGAAAAAAAGGATGCCACACTGCATTGGAAAGGAAGCGAGAATCAGCGGGTGATTGATGTACAAAAGACATTGTGTAAGGAAGATAGTACGACACCTGTGCTGTACTGCGAAAATTAGATGAAAGCAGAAACGATAAAAATCAAATATTTTACCGAAAAAATAGAAAAACTGACTTATATCGATGGCAAGTCGGACTGGATCGACCTTCGGGCCGCAGAAGATGTTGCATTGAAAAAAGGGGAATTTAAACTGATTCCCTTGGGTGTGGCAATGGAACTGCCGAAGGGATATGAAGCGCATGTCGTTCCGAGAAGCTCGACGTTTAAAAACTTCGGCATCATCCAGACCAACCACCAGGGGGTCATCGACTGCTCTTACTGCGGGGATAATGACCAGTGGTTTATGCCGGTCTATGCCGTCAGAGATACACAGATCCATGTCAACGACAGGATCTGCCAGTTCCGCATTATGGAGAACCAGCCACAGCTTGTATTTGACGAGGTAACGGCGCTTGGGCATGCGGACAGAGGCGGGCACGGAAGTACCGGCAAACAATAACACATGTGATCAATAGATGCAGTAAATGTGCCTTTCATGAAAATGAGGCCAGGAATAAATAACTTCTTCCCGGACATACTAAGGAAAAATGTCTCGGAAGGAGTTTTTGTTTTGCAAAAAGAAAATATAATGACAGCGTCTTTAGAGGAAAACATGAGTTATTTAAAGGAACGTCTGCAGCCGGATGTCAGTTTCGATATTGTTTACAGAGTGATCAATGTAGGCGGAAAACAGGCCTGCATCTACTTTATCGATGGTTTCTGTAAAGATGAACTGATGCAGAAGCTTTTACAGTATTTTATCGATATGAAGCCGGAAGACATGCCTGAGAATGCCTATGAAATGTCTAAAAAGGCCACGCCTTATGTCGAAGTGGACTTAAAAGACAAATGGGATGATATTTTCTATAATATCTTATCCGGTGTATTTGCACTTTTTATCGATGGATTCGACAGATGTATCCTGATCGATTCCAGAACTTATCCTGCAAGAGGCGTGTCGGAACCGGAGAAGGATAAAACGCTGAGAGGCTCCAAAGATGGTTTCGTAGAGACCGTTGTTTTCAATACAGCGCTGATCAGACGACGGATCAGAAGCACAGAGCTTAGAATGGAAATGATGAATGCCGGTAAAAGCTCAAAAACGGATATTGTGCTTTGCTATATGAACAACAGGGTAGATCATAATTTCTTGGAAAAGATCAAAAAACGTATTTCAGAGATTAAAGTAGACGCACTGACGATGAATCAGGAAAGTCTGGCGGAATGCTTATATAAGGGCAACTGGTTCAATCCCTTTCCGAAATTTAAATTTACGGAACGTCCGGATACTGCTTCGGCGCAGATTTTAGAAGGGGATGTCATTATTCTGGTAGATAATTCTCCGTCAGCGATGATCATTCCCACCTCCATTTTTGACATTGTGGAAGAGGCGGATGATTACTATTTTCCGCCGATCACGGGAACCTATCTGCGGCTTTCCAGGTTTTTGATCGGTATTTTGACCTATCTGATGACACCGACGTTTCTGCTTCTGATGCAGAGGCCCGAATGGATACCGGAATCGTTTCGTTTTATCATGGTGAAGGAAACCTCAAATATACCGCTTATCATGCAGTTTCTGTTGTTGGAACTGGCGATCGATGGACTGAAACTGGCGGCTATCAATACGCCGAATATGCTGAGTACGCCTCTTAGCGTTATGGCGGCCCTTGTTCTGGGCGAGTTTTCTGTCAACAGCGGCTGGTTTAACTCCGAAGTCATGTTGTACATGGCGTTTGTCGCTATCGCAAACTATACGCAGTCAAGTTATGAGCTTGGGTATGCGTTAAAATTTATGAGAATTCTGAATCTGATCCTTACGGCAATCTTTGGTGTATACGGTTACGTAACGGCAATTATTATATTGATCTTATCAATCGTCTGCAATAAGACTTTATCCGGTAAAAGCTATGTTTATCCGATTCTGCCGCTTAATTTCAGACAGCTTGCGAAGCGGTTTCTGCGTCTTAGACTACCGGAATCGAAGCAATAAAAGCCTTGTTATTTTGCAGGGTAAAGAGTACAATAGATATAATCATACAGATAGCAGGAGGACAGGTACGATGGGATATGAGGTTCATGTAGAAAAAGGTATTGTTAACAGAGGAAATCTCTATCGTTTGAAGGCGTTAATGAAGCGGGCAGAGGCCGGAGACAGAATGACGCTTGCCTTTTTGGGCGGTTCCATAACGCAGGGATCGCTGTCCTCTCAATATACGAATTGTTATGCATATCTTGTTTTTGACTGGTTTGTCAGGAAATTTCCCAAAACGGCATTTACGTATGTAAATGCCGGTGTGGGCGGGACGACGTCGCAGTTTGGTGCGGCAAGAGTTGAGGAAGATGTATTAAAAAACAAGCCGGATCTTGTCATGATAGAATTTTCCGTAAATGATGACAATACGGATTTTTTCAGGGAAACATATGAAGGTCTTGTCCGTAAAGTATATGGCAATCCTTTTGAGCCGGCAGTCTTATTAATACATAACATATGTTACGATACGGGAATCAGTGCGGAGGAGAAGCATCGTGAGATCGGTTCGCATTATAAGCTGCCCAGCGTCAGCATGAGAACAACGATTTATCCGGAAGTGGTTTCCGGTGCGATTCCGGTCAGAGACATCACACCGGATGATCTGCATCCCAATACAGAGGGACATGCGCTGTTAGCCGGAGTCATTTCACATTTTCTCGAAAACGTATATGAGATGCGGGAAGAAAATGAAGAGAAGGCAGAGATGCCGGATATGCTGACTGCCAATGCCTATGAGAATGCCATCAGGCTTCAGAACTATAATGCTTCGCCGGTATGCCGGGGTTTTATACCCGATGATACATTAAAGAAGCATATAAGCGATACCTTCCGTAACGGCTGGACGGCTTCGGAAAAAGGAGCGTCCATTATCTTTCATGTAGAAGGCACGGAGCTTGCGGTACAATACAGGAAATCGGTAAATAAACCGGCGCCGGTGGCAGTCGCCATTGTAGATGGTGATGAGAAAAGCGCCGTTACTTTAGATGCAAATTTTGAAGAAACATGGGGCGATGCATTGGTGATCGAGACAATAGCATACCATATCGGAGACGGTCCGCATACGGTGGAAGTAAGACTCGTGGAAACGCATGAAAATGATGCAGTGCCGTTTTATCTGACATCCCTGATCGTGTCGGCCTGAGCCGATTCGGCATTCATCCTACAAAAAGAACAGGAGCCGTCTATGAAAACAGCCAAAGAACAAAGAAAAGTAAGTGCGCAGAAGGAACCGGCGAAGAAAAAGAAACAAAACGAAAATGCAGCACCGGTTAACGGGCAGGGAAAGATTAAGAATAAAATAACACTCGCCTTTTTTATACCGATCATTTTGATCGTCCTGCTCGGCACTGTATGTTATCAGACCGCAGCAAACGGATTGAGGGCGGAATCGGAGACCGCTACAGAGGATACGGTCAGCGCTATGGGGGAATATATGGCGCTGCTTTGCGGTACGGTAGAGACAAGAGCGGTGGAGATCTTAAGTAATGAGAATCTGAGTAAATATTATTTGAAATATTATAAAACGGCGGATACGGAGTCGATGAGATATTTTAAAGATGCCAAGAATGCGCTTGTTACGATGAAAGGGACCTGTAACTATCTGGATGCTTTTTATGTGTTTGCGGAAAACGGCAATCCCATTACATCTACCTCGTTTGTGATTCCGGATACCGCTTATGCAGATTATATGGCGACGGAAGAGGCCCGTATTTGGGCGGATATGCCGAAGAACAAAGGAATCTGGAACGGATATCACAGCTTTTTGGACAGCGAGATCGGTGTTAATACAGACAATTATGGAATTCATTATACGAGACAGTTTCCGAAAGGCAATGCGCTGATCGTTCTGGATGTAAAGAAAAAAACGATAGAAGACTTGTTAGATGGCATCGACTGCGGCGAAGACGGTTATGCTGCCTTGGTAACACCGGATGGAAGAGAAGTCAAAAATACGGCAGCTGCACAGGATGCGGTTTTTGCAGGAAGTGAGTTTATAGAATCGGCATGGCAGGCCGAAACGACAGGACATGCCTATGTAAAATACCAGGGGAAAAAATGTCTCTTTACATATACGCCGATCGGTAATACAGGAATGCTGATCTGCACTTTGATACCGCAGAGTACTCTGCTCTCCAGAGTAGCTATGATCAGAAATATAACAATTGTTATTGTTATACTGGCCTGTGTGATTGCATTTATTATCGGTAATATGCTGGCTAACGGAATCAGCCGGGAGGTAAAGAATACGGTACAGGGACTGCAGAAGGTCGCAGAAGGCGATCTGACGGTTGCTTTTGCATCCGGACGTAATGATGAATTTAAGACGCTTTCCAACAGTGTCGGCATTACCCTGATGAGTATTCGAAAGATTCTGGCGGACATGCGTATATTCGGCGAACGTGTAGCACAGGCGGCGGATAATCTGACCGGTACGGCCGATGATCTGGTAGAATCCATGAGCAACATTAACGGCGCGGTCGAAGAAGTCGGACACGGCGTAGCGGAGCAGGCTTCCGATACGGAGCAGGTTTTGAAAATGGTATCGGATTTCTCGCAGATCATGAATCGGGTCAATCAAAATACCATCAAAATGCAGCAGTCGGCACAGGCTGCAATACAGACCTCTACTAAAGGGGAGACGTTTGTTGCAGAACTGAATGAGAAATCAGCGCAGACAGTACATATTACCAATGTTCTGGCAGAGAATATAAGCGACGTGCAGACACGTTCCGAGGATATCGGCAGCATTGTTGATACGATCAATGCAATCGCAGAGCAGACAAATCTTCTGTCTTTAAACGCATCGATCGAGGCGGCGAGAGCGGGAGAACATGGAAGAGGATTTGCAGTCGTGGCCGAAGAGATCAGAAAACTGGCAGATCAGTCTATGCAGGCCGGTAACCGGATCAAAGAGATCGTTGATAATATCCAGAATACGACGGCTGTTACGACACAATCGGCAAAGGAAGCGGAGACGCTGATGCACAATCAGGTGGATAATATTGAAAGTACGGTGGCGGTTTTCGGAGAGATCAAAACGGCGGTCGATATTCTGGTGGAAGGGTTGTCTGATGTGGTGAGACAGGTAGAAAGCATGATGAGCGATACAGACCGCATTCTGTCATCTATTGAGAATATATCCGCCGTGTCGGAAGAAGCGGCGGCTTCTACGCAGGAGGTTACGGCTACGGTAACGAACCAGCTTGACGAGGTGCGTAAGCTGGCAGAAGAGATCGATACATTGAGTAAACAGGCCGGAGAACTGGAACACTCCATGCAGAAATTTAATTTATAGCCGGATCTGCGGTCAATCCGTGTACCGGCGCCGAATATAGAATAAAAGGAGATACTATGTTTAAAGACGATTTCGTATGGGGCGTGGCAAGCAGCGCTTATCAGATTGAAGGAAGAGATGAAGAAGACGGATGCGGTAAAATGATATGGGATACATTTACGGAAGAAGGACGCATTTTGGATGGGCAGAGCGCTGTTTCGACGTGCGATCATATGCACCGCTACCAGGAGGATTATGCACTGATGCGTCTTCTCGGTGTGAAGGCATACCGTTTTTCGGTAAGCTGGGCAAGGATCATGCCCGAAGGTACCGGACGGGTAAACGAGAAAGCGATCGCACTTTACAAAGATATGATCAAAGAAATGAAAAAGAACGGTATAGAACCGTATCTGACCATGTATCACTGGGAATTCCCGCAGGCCCTGCAGGATAAAGGCGGCTGGCTGAATGAGGAAGTGATTCAATGGTTTGGCGAATATGCGAAAGTGATCGCAGAGAATTTCTCGGATCTGTGCGAAAACTTTATGACGTTAAATGAACCGCAGTGTTTTGTAGGACTGGGACATCTTTCCGGGGTACATGCGCCGGGGAAGAAATTAAGCTATCGGGAAACGTTTCAGATCGCACACAATGCGCTCCGTGCGCACGGACAGGCTGTCATTAATCTGCGTAGATATGCGGTGCGTCCTATTAAGATCGGCTATGCGCCGACATGCGGCATGGCTTATCCGCAAAGCGGCAGACCGGAAGATATCGAGGCGGCGAGAAAAGCATTGTTTTCTTTTCATAATCCGATGGATAACTGGACATGGAATGTCGCATGGTTTTCGGACCCCGTGTTCCTTGGAAAATATCCGGAAGAGGGACTGAAGAAGTTTAAGGAGTATCTTCCCGATATCACCGAAGAAGATATGAAATTGATATCGCAGCCGCTTGATTTTATGGGACAGAATATTTATAACGGCTATATGATCCGGGCCGGCAGAAACGGAGAACCCGAATATGTGGACAGGGAACCCGGTTATGCGAAAACGGCTGCCAACTGGCCCGTTACGCCGGAATGTTTTTACTGGGGTGTCAAATTCCTGTATGAGCGCTATAAACTGCCCCTCTATATTACGGAAAACGGTATGTCATGCCATGATATCGTTTCTGCCGACGGGCAGGTACATGATCCGAACAGGATAGAATTCCTTGACCGATATCTGTCTGCACTGCAGAAGGCAAATGATGAAGGCGTTGATGTCAGGGGATATTTCCTTTGGACGTTTTTGGATAATTTTGAGTGGGATAAAGGGTATACGGAACGCTTCGGGATTGTTCATGTAGATTTTACGACACAGAAGAGAATCGCGAAAGACTCAGCATACTGGTATCAAAAAGTAATTGAGACAAATGGAGGAAGCTTAACTATGAATGAACCAAAACACCCGTTATTATTTTTGAATCCCGTATTCAAACAGATGATCTGGGGCGGTGACAGACTCGGAAAGGACTGGCCTTATCAGATTCCGGGGGATCATACCGGGGAATGCTGGGCAGTCAGCGCGCACCCGAACGGAGACTGCATCGTAAGAGAAGGAATATATAAAGGTTCTGCATTATCAGAGCTTTGGGAGAAGAATCCGGAACTGTTTGGCAATACCGGAGGCGACCGCTTCCCGCTGTTGGTGAAGATCATTGATGCCAAAGAGGATCTGAGCATTCAGGTACATCCGGATGATGCTTATGCGGGTGCAAATGAGAACGGTTCTTTGGGAAAGACAGAGTGCTGGTACGTTTTGGACTGCAAAGAGGATTCCGCGCTTGTAGTAGGACACAATGCGAAAACGAAAGAAGAACTGACAGGCATGATCCGGGAAGGAAAGTGGAAAGAACTGCTTCGCGAAGTACCGGTTAAAAAGGGTGATTTTATCCAGATCGAACCGGGTACGGTACATGCGATCAAAGGCGGTCTGATGATTCTTGAAACACAGCAAAACAGTGATATTACTTACCGTGTATATGATTATGACCGCTTAACCGATGGAAAACCCAGACAGCTTCATCTGGACAAAAGCATTGATGTGATAACTGTTCCGGCAAAATCTGTGGAAGAGAGCATATTACAGGCGGATGATCTGCCGAAGAATACTTTGAATCAGCTGATCGCGTGTGATTATTATAAGGTATGGAAATTGGACATTACAGAGCCGTTTGTCATGCAGCAGGATAAACCATATATGATCATGAGTGTTATTGAAGGCGATGGGTTACTTAACGGCCAGCAGCTGCGTAAAGGAGATCATTTTATCGTGCCCTGCGGATATGGTGAGATTCGCCTGCAGGGAAATATGCAGCTGATTATTTCGGCACAGGCCTAAGGTGTGATAGAAGCAGCGCTGTATGCTGCAGAAGCGGCGCTGCCTGATCAATCTTTATGTTGATAACATCAGTTCTGGGAGGAGTACGGTAAAACGTATCGCCAGTGTCTCGGTTCACATATAAAATATCCCGGAGGAACACTTGGCGGCTGATGTTATTTTTTTGTATCAAAAAATAGTCATTTTACGACATGATCTGCATTATTGCCGAATATCTTTCCGATATTTTATTTCAAAGGATTAGTTTATAGTCCGCCAAAGCGGATAATGGGGGATCAATATGAAAATTGCAGTCTGTGATGATGAGCGGACGGTCAGAGAAGATATTGCCGGGAAAATAGAGTTTTTGTTTCCGAAAACAGATGTTTTTTTATATGAAAGCGGAAATATTCTGCTGCAATCCGAAGAAAATTTTGACATTGTTTTCCTGGATATCCAGATGAAAGGCATCAACGGTATGGATACTGCGAAGAAACTGCGGGAGTCGGGAAGCGATGCAGTGATTATTTTTGTTACGGCTTTGGAAGAATATGTTTTTCAGGCGTTTGACGTCGATGCTTTTCATTATCTTGTCAAACCTTTTGAAAGGGCAAAATTCTATGAAATACTGAACCGCGCCGTGCACAGACGGGAAGAAGAGAAGAAACGGATATCCGCGAAAGAGGAAAAGAGCATTTCCATAAAATGCGGCAGAGTGACTTCCAAAGTATATCTGAAAGATATTATATATGCGGAAGTATTTAACCGGAAAATTATTTTGCATACGACAGATGGGAAACTGGAATTCTACGGGAAATTGAGTGATCTGGAAAAAGAGCTGAAAGAAGGCTTTTTCAGGCCGCACAGGGCATATCTGATACAGCTGAGATATGTTTTAAAATACGATGCCACAAGCATAACAATGGAAAACGGCCAAAGTGTTATTATGGCAAAACAAAAATATGAAACATTTGTAAAAAAGTATTTCGAGTATGCGAGGAAAGATGGCAAATAGAGTATGGAGAGCAGTACGGTTGAATTGTATTATCAAATCGTAACAGGTGTTTCTGATCATCTGGAAATAGTGGCGGCTGCATTTTGCCTCTGCCTGCTGTGCAGAGGTTTTTTTCAGGAGAAAAAGCAGATCTGGATCACGAGTTTCATTTATTGTGTGATGATGCTTCTGCAGTATCATCTTCCGGTATATATGGGGGGAATGAACGCCCGCATAGCGGCGGGAGCCATTTCGTTTCTTTATATGGTATGGTCGGATTATGCAAAAGAGGGCAGGCGGAATATTCCGGTGAAAGCGTATTTAACCTGCATTTTTTTCACAGTGGAGGACTTGTCGTCTCTCATTTCGGTGGAAATATATATGCTGACAAGTTATCATATGGACAAGGTGCTGTTCAGTGCCATACAGCCGGAAACGCCGGAAATCTGGAAGGCATATCTGGGAGTATATTGTTTAAACTGTTTCATCAAGGGCATTGTAAAGTTACTGATCATGATACTGTTTGTTGTGCTGCTCAATAAAGCATTTGCGGATAAGCGGGGACGATATGAATGGAAGGAGATCGGTATCATATTACTCCCTTCCCTTTCCGGATTTATAGCGCATCTGGTCAGAAGAGCTTTTGATGATCTGCTGACAGAGAGTCAAATGGATCTGTATGGCCCCTATGCCAGGTTAGAGATGCTGATCAGCTTTCATTATATTATAACGCTCGTTATAATATTGGCGCTTGTTTTTCTTTCCCAGAATCTGAGAAAAAAGCGGGAAGAGGAAAAAAATCGTTCGTTATTGCAGAAGCAGATGCAGAACATCCAGAATCATATATCGGAAATTGAGCATATCTATACAGGAATCAGAGGGATTCGCCACGACTTAAATAATCATATTCATGTGATCGGTACGCTCCTGGAACAAAAGCGGTATCAGGATGCGGAAAACTATCTGGAAACGATGCAGGGAATTGTAGATACATTTGAGTTTGCGGTAAAGACAGGGAATCCGGTCACGGATATTATCATAAATGAAAAACAGCGGGAAGCGGAACAAAAAGGCATCGACTTCCGTTCAGATTTCCATTATGTGCAGGAAGGCGGACTGAATGTTTTTGATATCAGCGTTATTTTGAACAATGCGTTGGAGAACGCTTTTGAAGCGTCCTGCCGTTCAAAAGATGCCTATGTTTCCCTGTATTCCGAGAGAAAGAAAAATGTCTATCTGATCACGGTTAAAAATTCCTATGATGGACAGCTTCTCATGGGTACGGATGATTTGCCGGAATCCATGAAAGACGATCGGGAACTGCATGGGTTTGGATTAAAAAATATCAGAGCCGTGGCAGAGAAATATTTCGGTACATTTGCAATAGAGCAGAAAGAGAAGGAAGTTGTGCTGACGATCATGCTGATCGTTGAATCAATCCGGGATTTCTGAATGGCAAACCGGGATCGTGAATGGCAAACCGAGGTTCCCGTTCAAGGGGGAAAGCTTTCATGACATTTTCCGTAGTTTTCATGACACTTTTGTCCGCAGATATGAATTTCTGTGCTACAATGGTTTCGTAAAAGGGGGGAAGCTGTATGTATATTAACAACCTTGGAACAGACAGAGCCGCGCCTGTAAACTATGGAAATGACAGTACTAAGATAAATACTGCCGCAGCGGCAGGCGTAAAGAATAAATCCGGTTATGCTGCTGTAATGAAAGATGCAGTGAATAACCAAAAAACTGCAGTTACGTTCACGACGGCAGGTGATATCATCATCAAAGAAGCTTTTGAAAAAATGAAGACGGATCCCGAATGGGAAGAAGCAGTCATGAATAAAGTGAAAGAATACTATGCCGGAGACTATAGTTATACTGCGGACAGTCTGCAAAAAAGCTATAACAGTCTGGCGGGACAAAACATCATGACAAATTATATGCTGCAGGGACTGGCAGGCAGACAAAGCACTTTAGGTCTGGGAATTTCAGGATATTCTCCTTACGGATATGGGGGACTGGCGGCATCCGCTTATGGAAACGTAATGAACAGCGCAATCAGTAACAGTTTGTTGGGGAGTTTTAGTTTATAGAAAAATATGGTTTGAGAAGAGGCTTTCGGCGTTATACCGGAAGCCTTTGCTCTTTTATAATATTTTTAAATTTATGGATACAAAACCGGCTTTTTTCATGGTATGGTAATACTGTAAAAATTTTTACAGGCAGATTTATGCAGCTTTGTCTGCGGCGTTTTAACATCCAATATCGCCGGCGGCGTAAAAATGAGAGCGTATGATAGAGAAAATATCACGAAACAAAGAGACACAGGAGGAAAGCAGTGATGGAATGGAAAGATGGGAAAATGCGGTGTAGGTGGGCGAACCCCGGGAATGCTCTTTATCTGCATTATCATGATGAAGAATGGGGCGTTCCGGTTTATGACGACCACAAATTATTTGAAATGTTGATCCTGGAGTGTTTTCAGGCAGGATTGTCCTGGGAGTGTGTGCTGAATAAACAGGAAGCGTTCCGGGATGCATTTGATGGTTTTGACCTGGATAAGGTTTGTGCCTATGATGAGGAAAAATTAAGCGAGCTTGGACAAAATCCCGGTATTATCAGAAATCGTTTAAAGATTCGTGCCGCGGTAAACAATGCGCAGATATTTCGGAAAATACAGGAGGAGTATGGGAGCTTTTCGACTTATCTCTGGCACTTTACGGATGGAAAAGTGATTTATGAAAAGGATGCCGTCAGTTCCCCGTTATCTGATCAAGTATCAAAGGACCTGCGCAGACGCGGCATGAAATTTGTAGGAACGGTTATTATTTATGCTTATCTGCAGGCGGTCGGCGTGATCTATTCCCATGAAGAGGGGTGTTTTTTAGAACACCGCGAAAATGATAGAGCGCGGGCTCGTTAAATTTCGACAGCATCCTTTGGCAGATTTTTAACGCGCAGCAGGAATTGCCGGCAGCTGCTCCCTTCTGCTGCATTATAAACATATGACAGTTCATGGCCGACCCAGACAGCGGTGTCTTCAAATAAGCGGCACATTTTTTCAACGGCCGTCCAGATTGCGTCAACCGTACCGGCCGGATATGTTTCCAGATAGGCATTCCATTCTTCTTCGGATAACCATTTGTACATGTATTTGCCGGATTTGCCGATGCTGACGGAGAATCCGGTAAGGATTCCTATTTTCCAGGACAGCATTTTCTCAAGTTGTTTCCGGATCGGAAAGTTCAGCATATCCTGTACATACGGAATTTCTTCCCGCCAGAGTCCTTTGGCGACATTGTCAAGGCACCACCAGAATTCGTTGCAGACGGAATGGTATTGTGCAGGGGAAGGCTTTTGTATGTGATAATCGGAATCGTTCGATTCCGGAATGGGCGGCAGAATCGCATCTTTATCCAATAAAATCATACAAAGAGAATCGTTTTGTATGTTTTCTTTTGCATGCGGAATGCTTTCTACATGCAGATCGATACGGTTGCCATCCGCAAACTGCATCAGCCAGCCGTAAACATTTTCTTTGTCGCCCGGATCGTCCGGGCATTCATCAGGATACTGCATAAACAGCCGTTCACCGAAACGGTCGATCCATGATTTATCTTCGATAAAAGGTTTCGTTTCCGTTACGACATATACGATGTCATAATCCTGAAAGATATCTTTCGGGACATTTTTATTGGTTCTTGAACCGTTCATGTAAACGGCCCGGATACGTGCATCCTCTCTGGCTGTATGTAAGATGAGATCAAACATTTCCTGTTCTGTACGCATCAGACTTCCTCCTGATATTCTGATAATTCATAGCTATTCTACCATATTTTTCTCCGGATGTATAGTTTAGGGGATAAAATTTGTCCGGTTGCTGCATCATACAATCTGATTTTGAAAGATTGTATTTTAAAAGATTGCATATTATAATGGTATAAAATATGGAGGAAAGAGATTTAAAAAAGGCTGTAGAATAGCAGCCAACGAGGAAGCATTTATATAAAAATAAATTAAGAAAGGCATGGAACGATATGGATAATCAGATTTTTTCTATGGAGAAGTACGCGCGCGCCGCGAGAGAGGCTGTCGCGGAAGGCATCGTAATGCTGCAGAACCGGGGAGAGGTTCTTCCTTTGGCAAAGGGGAGCAGGATCGCCTTATTTGGCAGAAGCCAGTTCTGCTACTATAAAAGCGGGACAGGTTCGGGAGGACTTGTCAATACGGCATATGTGACCGGCATTGCGGAAGCATTTGCAAAAGATGAGCGTTATACTTTGCATGAAGGATTAAAAGCTCTTTATGAAGAGTGGTTAAAAGACCATCCTTTCGATACGGGAAGCGGATGGGCACAGGAACCATGGTTTCAGGAAGAAATGCCTGTTACGCGGGAGACCGTAGAGAAGGTCAGGGAAGAATCCGACACAGCTGTCATTATCATTGGACGTACGGCGGGAGAGGATAAGGACAATCTGGTAACGGAAGGCAGCTATCTGCTTACCAGGGCAGAAGAGCAGATGTTAGAGAATGTATGCAGTGTCTTTGCTCGTACGGTCGTGTTATTGAATGTCGGTAATATCATTGATATGAAGTGGGTAGAAAAATATGCTCCATCCGCTGTGCTCTATGTCTGGCAGGGCGGTCAGGAAGGCGGAAACGGCGTACTGGATGTCCTGAGCGGAGATGTGTCTCCTTCCGGAAAACTTCCCGACACGATAGCTTTCGATATTGCAGATTATCCTTCCACGAAATATTACGGAGACAGTAAAAGAAATTTCTATGCCGAAGATATCTATGTAGGATATCGTTATTTTTCCACCTTTGCACCGGAGAAAGTCCTGTATCCGTTCGGTTACGGTCTTTCTTATACGACTTTTACGACTACGGCCTCTCTTGCACCGGACAAGTCAGATATCACAGAGGGCGTGACAGTAAATATGCAGGTGGTTAATACCGGTGCACATGCCGGTAAGGAAGTCGTACAGATTTACTGCGAAGCGCCGCAGGGCATGCTTGGCAAGGCAAGCAGAAGTTTATGCGGTTTTGCCAAGACCAATACGTTATTGCCGGGAGAAATGCAGAAGATGACCGTTACGATTCCGGCAGCGTATCTCGTTTCTTATGATGATGCCGGTATTACCGGGCATAAGTCCTGCAGCGTATTGGAAGCGGGAGAATATGTTTTTTATGCCGGGGAAAACGTCAGGGATGCCGGGAAAATCGGCAGTCTGAGCGTTGATGAGACGATCGTTATAGAAGAGCTGGAAGAGGCAATGGCGCCTGTTACGGCTTTTGAGCATATGAGAACCGGCGGGCGCAGAGAAGATGGCACCTATCATGTAGAATGGCAGGATACTTCGCTTAGAACGGCGGATCCCGGGGTTCGCAGACAGGAGAGACTGCCGGAAGAATATGCCTATACGGGTGATCAGGGTTACAGACTCTGTGACGTAGAGTCCGGGAAGGCCGACATGGGACAGTTTCTGGCACAGCTTACGGATGAGGAGCTTTGCTGTATCATAAGAGGGGAAGGCATGTGCTCGCCAAAGGTAACGCCCGGTACGGCAGCAGCATTCGGCGGAGTGACGGAAAGCCTGCAAAATTACGGAATTCCTGTAGGCTGTTGTGCGGACGGACCAAGCGGCATCCGCATGGACTGCGGAACGGTCGCTTTTGCAATGCCAAACGGCACCTGTTTGGCCTGTACCTTTAATGTAGAACTCGTAGAAGAACTCTATGAGTGGGAAGGACTGGAACTGCGCAAAAACCAGATTGATACATTGCTCGGCCCCGGTATGAACATTCACCGCAATCCTTTAAACGGACGAAACTTCGAATATTTTTCCGAGGACCCGCTTCTTACCGGCAAAATGGTCGTTGCACAGCTTAACGGTATGCACCGGTATGACGTGACGGGAACGATCAAGCATTTTGCCTGCAACAACCAGGAATTCAGCCGTAATTTCGTGGAAGCGGTAATTTCCGAGAGAGCTTTGCGGGAAATCTATCTGAAAGGTTATGAGATTGCGGTAAAAGAAGGCAAGGCACGTTCTATTATGTCTACATACGGTCCCGTAAACGGTTTCTGGACAGCAGGAGCTTATGATCTGCTTACGACCATCCTGCGGAAGGAATGGGGATATACGGGAATTGTAATGACCGACTGGTGGGCTAAGGCGAATGATGAGAATAAAGAAGCCTCAATCAGGAATACGGCTGCGATGGTAAGAGGGCAGAATGATCTGTATATGGTAACGGGAGATTCTCTTAGTAATTCCAACGATGATAATTCCGAGGAAGGATTACGAGAGGGTACCGTTACAAGGGGAGAATTCCAGCGCTGTGCAGCCAATATCTGCCGTTATCTGCTGACGACGCCGGCCTATCTTAGAAAGCAGGGCACAGAGACTGAGCTGGATAAACAGTTGCAGGAATATGCAAAACAGGAAAACAGCGCTACAGGACAGATCCTTTGTATTGACGGAGAAAACGCCTTTATCGATCCTGCACAGATTGATACGGGCAAAGGAAAATCCACGACGCTCCAGATCACTGTCAAGGAAAGAGGATTGTACCGTCTGGAATTTACCTGCAAGGCGGCAGAAGGAACCGGAGAACTGGCGCAGATTCCGCTGTCCGTATTTCAGGATAAAAAGCTTGTGGAGACCGTTACGCTTTCAGGCGCCGATACGAATTGGCAGCAGAAGGTCATAGAGTTTCCGATTCCTCTCTTTAGTTATACCTTCTATGTGAAGTTGTTTTTCGGTATGAGCGGAATGGAGATCAAAGATATGAAAGTACTTATGAGCAAGTCCATGGAAGAAGAACTCCGGCAGGCCATGCTGAAAAGAAAGGAACAGAATCCGGAAGAATAGCACTGAATAAGAATGGGGATCGGCATATGAAATCAAAACTGTTGATTGTAGATGATGAGCCAGGCATTGTAGAGATGATGCAAAGCTATTTTGCGTCATCTTATACGGTATTGACTGCCTATACCGGCGCGGAGGCGCTGCAAAAGGTAACGGCTGCCCCTGATCTTATTTTACTGGATATCAATATGCCGGATATGGATGGTCTGGAAGTCTGCCGGAAGATCCGCGCATATATCACCTGTCCCATATTGTTTCTGACGGCCCGCATTGATTCTGCTGACAAGATAACCGGATTTGGCGCGGGTGCGGACGATTATATTGCGAAGCCTTTTGACCTGGAGGAATTGGGGGCGCGGGTAGCCGCTCATTTAAGAAGGGAGCAAAGAAGGCAAAACAGCGCGGCGGTACGTTTTTTCGGGGCGATTTCGGTTGATTATTCGGCCAGAGAGGTTGTTATTGACGGGGAGAAGATACCTTTTTCCAGAAGGGAGTTTGATATTCTGGAGCTTCTTTCGTTAAATGCCGGACAGATTTTTGACAGAGAGCGCATCTATGAAACGGTCTGGGGATTAGAAGGAGACGGAAACAGCGATACGGTAATGGAGCATATCCGTAAGATCCGGGCCAAATTCGGCGCCTATACGCAGGAACATTATATTGAAACGGTCTGGGGGTGCGGGTATAAATGGAACGGCTGAAGAATATGGGATTAAAACATTCTTTTTTCCTGCTGTCGTTCCTATGTCTGTTGTCTGCACTGCTGTTGACAGCGGGGATTTATCTGTTCTGTGAAAAAATGAAAGGCTCTTATCCAAGGGGCGGTGTCGTTATAGGCTTTGATGGATCGATGACAGAACTGCCGCAGCCAACGCCTGAACAGATGGATATTTTGCGTTTGTTTGATATGATACAGGTATTTACGGTCCTGCTTGTACCCGTATGCGGACTGGGACTGGCAGGCATGCTGTTTTACCGATGGAAATTAAAAAAGCCGATTAATGTTTTAAAAGACAGCGCCGGGCGCATCCGTATGCATGACCTTGATTTTACCGTTCCGAAGATTTCCGGGGACGAACTCGGAGAAGTCTGTGCAGCGTTTGAAGTGATGCGGGAAGAACTGCTTTGTTCCAATAAAGAATTGTGGTATCAGGCGCAGGAACGGAAAAGATTAAATGCGGCGTTTGCTCATAATCTGCGTAATCCGGTCACGGTCCTAAAAGGTACGGTGAAGATGCTGCGTCAGGGAGTGGGCGATGAACAGGCGTTGGAACGGCTTGCGATTTATACAGAGCGTATTGAGCGGTATATAGAAGCCATGAGCAGCATACAGCGGTTAGAACAGATGCCGGTATGTAAAAAGTCTGTTGCAGTTTCTCTATTATATGACGAATTGTCGGAGACTGCGAACCTGCTTGCTCCTTCACTGAAAATATCGGTCCGCGGGAATGCGGATGAAGAGCGTGCGGAACTGGATCACGGACTGTTCCTGACGGTGGCGGAAAATCTGATCAATAATGCAGCCCGTTATGCGAAAGAGGAACTGACGATCATTTTAAACAGGGATGAGCGTTATCTGAAATTATCCGTAACAGACGATGGGCCGGGATATCCGGCCTGGTTGATCAAAGATGGTCCGAAACCGTTTGGCAGGGCAGATGCGCATGAGACTTCTTTGGGCATGGGATTATACAGCAGTATGCTGCTATGCATGAAACAGGGAGGAACACTTACGTTAGAAAACGCAGCAAAGCAGGGAGCGTCTGCAACCGCACTGTTTGCAATATAGGAAAGCCCTCCATTCAACTACGAAAAGTATTTACTATCTTATAAAGAAAACCTTAAAAATCTTGAGCAAATTTTGAGATTTCTGCTTTATACTCTCCTTTAGAATAAAAAAAGGAGAGTATTTTTATGTTGATAAAAGCAAAGAATCTAAGCAAAATATACGGGAGCGGTGAAAATCAGGTGATTGCGCTTCAGGAAGCGAATCTGGAGATTGATGCCGGTGATTTTATTTCGATCATGGGGCCTTCCGGCAGCGGAAAGAGCACATTGCTGCATTTATTATCAGGACTGGATATGCCCACTTCCGGCAGTCTTTTTTTTGGGGAACAGGATGTATATTGTCTAAACGATGCAAAATTATCGGCATTCCGTCGTAAAAAGATCGGTTTTGTTTTTCAGCAGTTTAACCTGCTTCCGGTTCTTACCGCACGGGAGAATATTCTGATGCCGTTGTTGTTAGATGGGAAGAAAGAAGAAGCAGCGTACTGTGATCAGCTCATGGAACTGCTTGGCATAAAAGAGCGGATGACGCATCTGCCGCATGAACTTTCCGGAGGACAGAAACAGCGTGTAGCGATCGCCAGGGCATTGATCGCGAAGCCGGATATTATTTTTGCGGACGAGCCGACCGGCAACCTGGATTCCAAAAGCGGTGAGGAAGTCATGCGGTTATTGGCAGACATCAGAGAAAAAATGGGAAAAACGATCGTTGTCATTACACATGACGAGCGAATTGCCCAAATGGCGAAACGACGTTTTACGATTACGGATGGGATATTATCCGGAGAAAGCGGAACGACGCGGAAAGGAATGCTGCAAAAATGAAATCTTATCATACATTGGCGTTAAAAGAAATTTTAGAACAAAAAACAGTGTCCGTATTCATTTTGATCGCCGTGATCCTCTCGACTATGATGACGACAGCAGTCGGACAGTCTGCCGGTGTCTTAGCGGCTATGAGAAAGCAGCAGGCTATTACGATCGGAGGCGACCGTTTTGCGACGTTTGTACAGTTGACAGAGCAGCAGGTGCAGACTATAAAGAGCGATCTCCGGATATCCTATGCGGGGCGGAGTATCCCTCTTGGCGGTATGGATCTGAACAATTTACTGAGACTTGATCTCATCGAATACCGGGGCGACAGCATGGAAACTTATCCGTCCTATACGAAACTGATGAAAGGGCGGCTGCCGGAGAAGGCAATGGAAATAGCATTGTCGGAAGATGCGCTTGCATTTCTCGGATTTACAGGGAAAGTCGGAGATACGATTTCTCTGTCTTTATCTAAAGCGCTGCGTCACGGCATTATGATAGAGCACTATGACTATACGGCGGATTTTGTTCTGACAGGCATAACTGAGAGCAATTATACAGGATACAGTTTTGGCAGTATTATAGCCATTGCCGGAGAAGGTACGGCGGATGCGGTACTGCCGTCGGAATATCTTTATTATAATGTAGATGTCCGTCTGGCGGACAAAAGAGAATTTCAGACGGTTATGGATGAACTGATAGAAAAGCTGCATTTACATGAATTGGATACATTATATAACTATCCTTATCTGAATGCATTGGGCATTCCTTACAATATGCAGGAGGATGACGCTGCGGTCGGAGACAGCGGCTTTATTTTCCTGATCCTGGCCGGTATTTTGGCGGCGGCGCTCATTTTGCTGGCAGCAGGACTGGTAATCTATAATATCCTAAAAATTGCCGTTGCCAGGCGGATCAGACATTACGGGATACTGCGGGCGATCGGCGCAAAGGAGGGGCAGCTTTACCGTATCGTAGCGGAAGAAATCTTATTATTATGTATGATCGGCATACCGGCAGGTATGCTGCTTGGTTTCCTGTCGGCAAAAGGAATCTTAACTGCGGCGTTAAGTCAGCTGTCACCGGAAATGTTTCTGGTACAGGATGCGGATGAACTTCGGGAACTGCTTGCCGTGAACAGTTCCGGAAAGCTGGGATTATTATTATTCAGTGCACTTATCACACTGTTGTCCGCTTTTCTGGCGTCTGTGCCGGCCGCACGGACTGCGGCGAAAGTTTCTCCTGTGACGGCTATGCATGATATGATGGACAAAAAGATCAGACGAAGGAAACGTAATCGCAGAAAAATACAAAATTTTGCCAGATATTATGCCGCATTAAATTTACGGCGGGGCGGCGGACGTACGGTAATCACCGTTTTATCCCTTGTGATGAGCATTACTGTGTTCATTGCTTTACAGGGATATCTTTCACTGCTCGATGTTTCCTATACGGTACCGGAGCATACAGGAGATTATTCCGTTGTGAATGAGTACAGCGGGTTTTCTATGCAGGAACTGCAGGATATGGAAAACGATGAAAACATCGAAGCGGTTGCGGCACAGCAGTTTTCAATGTATGAGCTGGATGAGCAATATTTCCCGGTAGGGATCGAGACGGATTTTGCACTTGGGATAGGAGAGCGGTTTCAGATATTCGGAGAAAACGATTATTATGTGGAAGAACGTTTTACGGATAGGCTTTCTAAAGAGCAGCTTGCCATGTTTAAGGCGGGAGAAGGATGTATCGTCCGTAATCCGCTTCCTATCGATATTGGAGGAGAATGGATCGGAACGACACATATTGAGGAAGGAAGTTCGATCACCATAGCCGGCAAAAAGCTGCCCGTTTTACTATCTATAAGCGATTATGATCAGTTTTTCAGTATCGGCAATAACGGTTTTATCAACGGGGTACAGGTACTTGTGAGTGACCGCATATATGAGGCGCTGACCGGAACGGATACATATGCAGAATTGCTTCCCGTTCTTAAGGCGGATGCTGACAGAGCGGCTTTTGATCTTGTTTTGGAGAACTTATGTACGCGTGTGGCGGGAACGACATATCTTTCCTATGAACAGGCGGACCGGCAGCTGGAAGAAAGCGCCGCACAGATCAGGCTGCTTGCATGGGGACTCATTCTATTGATCGCATTGATCGGCATTTTAAATATTATGAATACCGTCTACACCAACATTTTGACAAGAGTAACGGAAATCGGGATACAAAGAGCGATCGGCATGAGTATTGGAACGTTGTATAAAACTTTTCTATGGGAAGGAGCATATTATGGTATGATAGCGACGTTGATCGGCAGCGTGAGCGGATATTTCTGTAATGTGCTCATAGAAGCTGCGGTATCCGAAACATTATCGCTCATACCGATACCGGTGCTTCCAATGATACAGGCGGCGGCAGCTTCGGTTACGGCATGTCTGCTCGCAACGGCAGTTCCCTTATGCCGGATATCCGGACTGCACATCGTGGAAGCGGTCGAAGCTGTTGAGTAAACCATAAGAGGGATTCAGCGCACGCAGGGAGGAATACATATCGTAACAAGGGCGCCTCCTTCCGGGGCATTTGCAAGACAGAGCGTTCCGCCAAGTTCGGTAACGATCTGTTTTGCAATGGTAAGTCCCAGACCGAAATGTTCCTTGCTGCTGCGGCTTTTTTCGGCGCGGTAAAATTCGGTTGTGGCAAGGGCGAGAGCTTCTCCTGTGAAGCCTTCTCCTTCATCCCGTACACGAATCTGCAGCATGTGCGCTGCAAAACGGACGCAGAGAAAAATTGTACCGTTTACAGGAGAATACTGCACGGCATTATCGATGATATTATCAAGGATCCGCTGCAGATTATCTTTTGGTACAGACAGCGGGTCCGGAAGATCCTCGACCGAAAGAGAGCAGGAGAGCTGCTTTCTGTTCCCGAGAATTTCAATATTCTGTACCGTTACGGTTAACAGATCTCTGATATCACAGACACTGTCTTTGTCGGCGGCTGTCCTCGAAATGGCTATCATTCCTGTCACATAACGGTGAATCTGGGCGGTATGTTTCAGAATGAATGCAGTATATTCCTCCTGCTCTTTGGTCTGTTTTGTTTCCGATAAAAGCTCCGCATTGCCCGTTATGATGGCAAGCGGTGTTTTTATATCGTGAGCCAGTGCGGTCAACTGCTGTTTTTTGCGTTGTTCCAGAAACCATTGTTCTTTGAGGGAATGCTGCAGATCCGTTTTTAAATGTTCCAGAGAATCCATGATCCGGTTAAATTCGGATAATTTTGTTTTCTCCACATCAAAATCCAGATTCTGTGCACCGATCTGCCTTGCTGCAGAGTCAAGTTTTTGCAGTTCCGCGTTTAATTTGCGGGCATATCGAATGGCAATAAAAATGAAATCTGCTGCCAACATGAAAAGAAGCAGTAAAAGGAAGACAATTTCGGCATTCGGGAAGATGCGCCGCAGAAAAGAAGAAGCAAAAGTGGCCATAAGGCGGTAAGCAATAATAACGTGCTGCGTATCGGTGTCAATCCGAAGATAGATATAGGTACTGTTTCGTCTGATACTCGTCAGATCATTGGATGCAGCAAATTCAACTGCGGTTTCTAAAGCGTTTTCCTCTAAGGTAGTCTGTAAAAGCATGTTGTCAGTATTGAAAAAAGCATACTCTGCACCGGAAGGAATTTCTTCCGGTGTAATGGATGAGTGTCCGTCAAGTGTGGCAAGCCAGGAGGAGACAGAACGTTCAACTGTATTTGCCGGGATCAGGATATGAAAAGAAGAGGCCGCAGATAATAGAACTATCCACAGCAGCGCAATCAGAATAAACGACAGGAGAGCATGTGCCAGAAATATGATGAAAAAGTGGTTTAAGCTGCGTTCTTTTTTTAGCAGTACTCCATTCCATTTCTTTTTGTTCCGTTTCTTTCCGTTTTGTTTCTTCATACGTTGTTCCATCGGTATCCAATCCCCCATATAGTCTCAATCGGAGATATGCCGGCTGCGGCAAGTTTTTTCCGGATATTTTTAATATGCTCCGTGATAGCCGAAACATCACTCTCCTTATCGTAGCCAAAGACATTCTCAAAAATCTGTTCCTTGGAATAGATCTGACCGTGATTTCTGGCAAGCAGCAGACTGATCTCATATTCGCTTTTGGTAAAAATAAGTTTTTGTTCCCTGACCCGGATTTCTTTTTGAGCTAAGAAAAAACGAACGCTGCCGACGGCAAAACACTGGATTTTTTCACGCTGCTCACGTCTTAAATGTGCATTGACCCGGGCACGCAGTTCCAGAATGGAAAACGGCTTTTTGATATAATCATCCGCACCGACCGAAAAGCCGAAATCTACGTCTTCTTCCATACTTTTTGCAGTGAGGAAAAGAATCGGGCAGTCCGTGAAACTTCGGATTTCACGGCAGAATGTATACCCATCCGTTCCCGGCATCATGACATCCAATAAGATAAGATCATATGATGACAGTTCGTTTCCAAGCGTTTCCGTGATGCGGGAGATACCGGTCACGACATGCCCATCTTTGGTTAAGGTATTCCTGATCAGAATGAGCATGGCCTCGTCATCATCGATTGCCAGAATATGTGCCATTTGAAAACTCCTTTCATCTGAAGGGGGATTCAGCTGATTGCGAAACTACGTGCAGGCAGATAAAAAGATTTCTGCTGAAAGGCCCTCTAAAAACGCCGGTTCTTAGTGAGCGCGGCATTTGATGTGTTTTACAATCACCGGTTAAGAAACAGATACAGTAAACAGGATAATGCATACAAAACATAAATGTGAACCGGATAGAACCAGTAAAAGAGGCGTTTGGAACCACGTCCTTTTGTTCCATTATAGCACAGCATGGGAATGACTGCAAAAACCTCCATCCATTCATATGCAAGCGTAAAAAAGTCTATGAAGCGCAGATCGGGGGCCATAAAATGCAGTCGTACGATATCCCAGAGGATCGTGGTGACTATAAAGGCTGCAGCCTGCAGTTTTCTGTTTCTGCGGGACAGATAAAGTATAACGCCGAAAAGCAGGACAGCAGTGCCGCCGTCCATAATAAAAGAATGGATCGGCAGGACGGTAAAAACCAGAAGGCTTATGGAAAAATTGAATACCGGCTGCGGAAAGGCCATCATCAGAGCAGATACCGCAAACGGAAGAAGTATGGGAATCAGTATGGCGCAAAGACCGCGAAGCCATTTTTTGTGTGCACACCAGTCGAAACCCTGTAGTACGACGATGAGAATAGAAAACGATGCAAGCATCTGGTTTTGCGGGAAAAATCCGTCAGGCCGCACGAGTGCAAAGCCTATGTTGTAGAAAGAAAAGTGTATCGCCCCCATAAAGACTGACAGCAGATAGATGCGCAGAAAATATTTTTTCCGGTCATGCGTATGGATAAAACCTTCGATCACACAGAATAAAAAAAGCGGCGCGGAAAGCCTGCCCAGCCAGGAAAAGAATAACGGGATCTTTCCGGTGAAGGCAAAAAAGTATTCGATATGATCCAGGACCATCAGGGCCATCGCGAGATATTTCAGTGCAAATCCGGACATGCCTCCGGCCGGACATAGACATGGAATGTGAAAGGAACTGTCTGTTGTTTTTGATTGCTGCATAGATATTATCCTCCATAAAATTGTTTTGAGTGGAAAATCAGGTTTATTTTCCTGCTCAAAAAAAGTCTATCAGGGATATCTAAGGAAAGTATAAGGAAATGAAATATTGTCGAAAAAATTTCAGCAGGAGAGCATTATAGATTGTTTCGTTTTTTATATTGCAATATAATTAAAGAAGAGAGAAGGTGCCGTCTGAAAGATGTTTTTTATCATCACAGCCATATAAAAGATACAGGAACGTACCTGATTTCAACAAAGCCTCCCATCTTGATGGTCATACAAGTCCTGACAGGGCAGGAAAAGGCAGCAGAGGGACTTTTGACAGCGGAGAAGAAAGCATATCTAAGAGAACATGTCATTATGACAAAACAAAGGACATATTGTGATGGTATAATAAATAGTAAATATACGTATGTGCACATTATACCCATGAATATGAATATACCTATGATTGGGATTCTGCCTCTTGACCCGGTTTGGATTTCATTGTAGCATAAAGGTATAAAATTAACGGTGGGAAATAACAGTTACAGATCTGGCAGAAAAATTCTCTTTATTCCCATGAGGGAAAAACGATCAGGAAATATATGGGGTACATAAATGGAAGAACGGAAATTCTGGCATGAAAATGAAAGCTACATAGATTCGGTGATGAATAAAGTCAACAGACTGGCAGAAGATACTTATATTTATATCCTGCATTTAAAACAGAACAGGGTTTGGTTTTCGGAGACGACAAAAGATTATTTCGGACTTTGGGATATCTGCAGTGATGACCATTATGAGATCATGAGAGGTTTGATCCACCCGGATGATCTATGGGAATATGAGGAAGGGATGCCGGAAAGAGTACAGGGGAAAAATCTGGACAGGGAGTTGTGCGTCCGCATCAAAAATGCTTCCGAAGAATATCATATGTTCAGTATCCATACCGACATCGTGACAGATCAGAAGAATGGGGAAGAGTATCTGCTCATTTTGCTGCGGAATGAAAATGTCCTGCCAAGGATCGACGCTTTGACGGATCTGTATTCTCAGGCAAGGTTCGGCACAGATCTTGAAATTGAAATTGCCAAAAAAGAGCCTTTTGCCGTGCTGATGATCAAATTGGAACGATTCAATAATCTGAATATTATTTATGGCCATGACTTTGCGAACCGGCTTTTAAAAGAAACAGCTCTGCAGTTTATATTTATGATGGATGAAAGCAGCGCCGTTTACAGGCTTGACGGTCCGAAATTTGGTTTCATTTTAAGGGGAGGCGGCAGGGAAAAACTGCTTGCATTTGAGCAAATACTCAGAGAGAAGCTGGCAAAAGGAATTTGTGTAAACAACAGACGGATTACGCTGAAAATATGTGCAGGAGCAATTCTGATAGATCAATATGACGGAGAAGCAGATGCGTTCAGTTCCAAAGCTGCATATGCGCTTGGACATTCGGAAACGGAGCATCAGGGAAAATTGATCATTTTCAATGATGAAGTGCGTACGTCCGGGAATGTAGATCTGGAATTGATGAAAGTGATCCACCAGTCGGTCAGGGAGGGCTGTGAGGGATTTTACGTGGAATATCAGCCGATTGTCGTTTCCGGGACAGGACGTATCATAGGAGCGGAAGCGCTTGTCAGATGGCGCAGAGAGCCTTATGGGATCGTGCCGCCCGGAATGTTTATCGAATGGATGGAGACCGATCCGGTTATGTATGAACTTGGTAACTATGTATTGCAGACGGCTTTGCAGGAGACCGTGGAACTGCTTACCGTTCTGCCTGAATTTGTACTCAATGTCAATGTTTCGGCAAGACAGATGGAGCGGGAAGAATTTCGTACGGAAGTGCTGCGCATTTTGGAGCAGACGGAATTTCCGGCCGATCATTTATGCCTGGAACTGACGGAACGATGCAGAGATATGCCGCTGGAAGCGATCAGGAAAGAAGTGGAATTTTTCCAGGGGTACGGTATCCGTATGGCAATGGACGATTACGGAACCGGAAGCGCTTCTTCCGGTATTGTGCTTCATGCGCCAATGGATGAGATCAAACTGGATATGAGTTTTATCCGGGGAATTACCGAAGATGCTAAAAAGCAGGCTATGGTCAGATCGATCGTTGAGTTTGCCAACAGCTGCGGCATGAGTACCTGCCTGGAAGGTGTAGAAACGGAAGAATTACAGAATTATCTGCGGATTTATCAGGCCACCTGGTTTCAGGGGTATTATTATTCGAAACCGATCGGGATCGAGAGACTGCGGGAACTTGTGCAGGCTTAGATTTCTTTCGGGGTATCCGGTCATGCAAAGTGAGGGTTGAGGAGCAGACCGCACTGATCGATAATGGTATGGAAATTGAAAAGATCATTGAAACCTCCGCCCATTACGACCCAAATTAATTTATTTAATATCATTATAAAAGACATTAACGTGGCGGACATTTTGACCGCCACGTTTGCCGTCCTTTATCTAATTCGCCTGCTATGTTACGCAGCAGAGAAGAAAGATTTTTGATTTTATTCTTTCTTCCGCGTTAAGAAAATTCCAATGCCTGCACCAATAAGGATAATAGGCGCCGCTCTGACATACAGCCATTCAAATGAGTGAAATGCCACTCCGAGAACGGCGGTTTCAGGATCACTATAATCCCAATTCAAGTAAGGACTTTCTAATGCCAATAAGATTGCAAAGATTGCTATTATGACTATACACAATGAGATAAGAAGCCAATGTAAAATTCTTTTTCCTGTGTTTTTTTTCTGTGCAAGCTGCAAGTTTATCACCTCCAGTTTTGCGGAAATCGCCTTTAAGTCATCAGCCTCCGACTCAATGACGTTTTCTCCAAGCAACGTACTCACGGGTGTTTCAAGAGCTTCCGATATGGAGATCAACATATCGGAATCGGGAACTGACAATCCTTGCTCCCATTTGGAAACTGTTTGCCGCACCACGTTCAGCTTGACAGCAAGCTCCTGCTGCGAAAGTCCTTTTGATTTTCTGATTGCTTTTATATTTTCGTTGAGCATTATGGATGCCCTCCTTTCTTTCAGTTGTTGATACGAGGCAATTGCGAAACTCTGAGGCAGGCCGGCAGTGAAAAAAGATTTCTGATGAAAGGCCCTTTAACAACGCCGGCACTTAGTAAGAACTGCATTTTATGCGGTTCGAACTTAGTACCGCTGCGTTGTTAACGGAGCGAAAGCGTGCCTCGAAGCAGAAACTTTTTTCACTGCCGGCCTGCCTCAGAGTTTCGCAATTGCCTAAGTTGTTGATACGATTGTAGACGGAATTGCCCGTTGCTGCAAGCAACACATTTTAACATTTAAGTAAAATGACAAATTTCCATTTAATGAGGAAAAGGAAGTAGTGGCGGAGGAAACAGGTGACGATATAATCCGGTAATCGCCAGATTCACGCAAGAAAATAGCTGCTATGGGGAGGGGACTGAACCGTTATGAGTACTGTAGGAATAACCCGGCAGTATATAGAGATCCGATCGGGCATGATGTGGTGAATGATGAGAATCTATATAAAAATTATAGAATTACAGAAATGAATGATCCATATCAAGAACTAAAATAATAGAACAGCTACTATGTGATGCAGGGGAAGGCGAATATCTTATTAGATCTGGTTCAGGAGGATTTAAATGACACTGGAAGAAGTATTAGAAATAACTAATCAAATTGAAAACATTGATGGAGATGATGTATATATTCTTCATAGAGAAATTTATAAAGAAGTAGATAAATTAAAGCAACGAATTAAGAAGGAAAAAGAAGACCATATGTTTTCGATGCTAAGTAAGGACATGGAATTTATAGAGAATTCTAATATGAGTAAGTAAATACAAATTAGAAATAACTTTGATTCTATGTCACTTAGTATCTGTCCTGCTCTTGACCACTACACGGAGAGAAGAGGGACAAGTCGTCCTTATTTTAGGGATCATCCTCAAATAGCAATACAGTTATTATCTGCTCATAGAGAAGATGCAAGTGAATATGTGCGAAAATCAGTAGGAAATGCCTCTGACCGCTGGTCATCTTTTTGCTGATAAAATAATCCACAGCTGCTTGTTACAGGCGGCTGTGGATTGCTATTTGCATTATTTAGTACAGTCAAATCCCGGGTTGAATGCATAGAAGTTCTTTTCATTCAGGCGATCCTGTACGATTCTTAGGGCTTCACCGAAACGGGAGGATTGGAGTAAATTTATCTATTGATTTTCTGCATCTTTTTGATAATAGATTGCCAATACATGCGGTCTTTCAAGACTCGGATTACCGTAATGTTGGAATCCTCCACAACAAAGAAAATTAAATATGTACTGTAAGGCTTGAAATAGACGCTTAATCCTTCAATCACATATCCCGTAACTTCATAGCCTTTGGGGAAAGAATCCAATTCTTTAATTGCCTTCTTTATCTTCTTTGAAAAGTTTTCCGCATATTCCCGATATTTGAAGGTGTCGAGAATATACTTTTTTGTGGATTTAATATCCAAGAGAGCATCTTTGGATATTACGATTTTATATTTCTTTGGTTTATCCGGCATTATATTTTGTCAATTTCCTCCCATGCTTCATCAATCGTATAAACATCGCCTTTTTTCAGACTTTCTATTCCTTTAGAGAGTTCGTCATATAACGCGCCTATGGCTGCTTTTTCGGAATATTCAGTTTTAAGGATTTCCTGATTTCTGATTGCCTGTGCTGCAGGTGCCATAGTATCACTTCCTTTCGGCTGTTTTCTATGAATGTTCTTTTTCATTATTATACGGTATTTAGTATTGGCTTATCAACAGATTTTTATTAAATTGTTCTCAAAACTGTGTGGCTTAGACTTTCGTGGCTGTTTGTTAAATGTTCCAAGTGATCTCAATGTTTCCGTCTGCAATGCGAATGACCTTGATAAGCGTATCGACCACCGCCTGTCTGTCCTCGAAAGAGAGCGTTTCCCATACTTTTACATGATTGGTTATCTGCTTTAGTCTGCCCTCTGTGTCTGTGACATTTGCTGTAACGATTTCTTCCTGCAAGGCTTTTCGTTCTGCATCCAGTTCTGATACTTTTTCATCTATGTATTTCATCAGAACGCCGCTTGCCCCGGACACTTTGGAGAGAAGTTCTTCAATTTCTTCCTCAATCTGTGTCAGACGGATTTTCTTTGTCATATTTGTTGGTTCTTCTCCTGTGTCAGATAGGCAGGAGAGTAAGCTCTCTTTGAGAGCTGAAAATTCTGACAGTCTTTCCTTGATTGCACCAAGCATATATTCTTCCAAAACGTCCGCATAAATCGTACAGCCTGCCCCGGTACAGTTGCTTCCAAGGCTTCCCGACTGGCTGCAAACAAAGTAACGTCCCCACTTTGTTTTTGCCTTGCGGATTGTCAGCGCATAACCGCATTTGCCGCATTTTACTTTGCCAACGAGCCATGAATTTTTCGGTTTACAGGTCTTTGTGGACTGTCGGTTGTTCAGACACCGTATGCGGCAGGCTAACCATGTCTTAGAGGGGATAAAACCCTTATGCGGTGCAAGCACAATCTCTTTGTCAGATAAGTCGCTCTGCTTTCTTGAAGTGGAAACCGTACCTTTGAAGAGATAGCAGGCATTGTAACCCGTAAAATCACTTGCCGGATTATAGATGTTTGCGCCTTGACTTTGGAAAAACTGGTACACGTCAATATCGGCTTGCACATACACGGGATTGCGGAGCATTTCACTGATCCGGGCGGTATTCCAGTTTGCGCCGCGCAGATTTTTAATCTGATGTTCGTTCAAGTACCGCACAATATCCCCAAGTGAATTGTCCGTGTCCGCATACATGGAGTAAATCAGCTTTAACTGTTCGCTTTCCTCCGGGACTTCCTCGTACATGGAAGTGCGGATATTGTCAATGACCGTGTTTGTCAGACGGTAGCCGTAGGGGATACGTCCGCCCATGTAGAAGCCGCGCTTGCACCGTGCATAATAAGCGTCCGTTACGCGCTTTTGTATGGTTTCCCGTTCCAGTTGGGCGAACACGATACAGATATTTAACATCGCCCTGCCGATCGGCGTGGACGTGTCAAATTTTTCTGTGGAAGAAACAAACTCTACATGATATTTCTGAAAAATCTCCATCATGTTTGCAAAATCCAAAATAGAGCGGCTGATACGGTCGAGTTTGTAGACAATAACCCGTTTGATTTTTCCTGCACGAATATCATTCATCATTTTTTCAAAGCCGGGACGATTGGTGTCCTTGCCCGAAAAACCTCTGTCCGTATATTCAATGCAGGCTTCCCCGTGGGTTTCGTATCTGCAATATTCAAGCTGGCTTTCTACAGATATGCTGTCCTTTTTTTCGATTGACTGTCTTGCATATAATGCGTCATACATTTTATCTACCTCCTAAAACGTAAAACGCAATATCCAATGTCAAATTCCTATGTAATTTGACATTAAACAGATCATATCGTTTCCATGATTGTTTTGCAAAGGACTTACGCATATTTCTTGAAAATCTGATAGAGTCTTGCCCCGATTTCCTGTCGGGTTTCCTGCTCTGATTTTTTTTGAAAGGCGGGGTAGATATTAGTAACTGTCAGCCTCATTTTATCTATGGAAAGACTTTCTTCCATGAAATGCTTTTCTTCATTGGAAAGGCTTTCCATTCGTATCTGGGTATCGGGTGTAGGAGATTTATTAGTTTTTGACATAAACTTTCTCCTTTGACGGTTTCCCTAAATTTTATGAGAAGTGGCAAGTACACTATACGGGAATAGCGTAAACTTCCCCTTTACTACTTACTACGCACGGGAGGTATAAAATGGCAAAGTTTTTTGAAAATTTTATAAAAAGTTTAGAATAGCGGAATAGCAAGCATAGGGATTGAGTACCCAATCCCTCAAAGGCGATTTATACGCAGTACAAAAAGGCAAAGGACAAAGAAAAGTTCCTGCGTGGCAATGAGAGCAGCATTATCATTCACGAAGCCGCCGCTAAGACGTTGCAGGCGGCGAAGAACGGCGGGAAGCTGCCCGATTTCAAGAAACTGCATACGGAGTATAAGGAGCTAACGGAGAAAAAAGACAAGTTATATCAAGAGTACGGGAAACTGAAAAAGAAAGTAAAGCAGTACGACACAATCAAGCAGAACGTAGACAGTATTTTGCGGCAGGCGAAGCAGCAACAGCGGGACAGGAAAACGCAAAGATAAAAAATCAACAAACATTAACAAATATTTGGAACAAACATTAACAAAAATCGAATTTTGTCCGATATAGATATAAACATAATAAAAAAGGGGGCTAAAACATGGAAAGAGAAACTACTCCCAGTCAGAGCGAATGGCTGATTATGGAAGTGTTCTGGGCGAATGATACGCCTACTATGACCGCAAAGGAAGTTATCAAGAAAATGCAGGGCAGGTCAGATATGTCGCCTAGAATGGTGCGTGTCCTGCTGAACCGTTTATGGCAGAAAGGCGTTTTAAGCTATACCGTAGATGAACATGATTTAAGGGTTTACCACTATACCGTAGAGAAATCGAAAGAGGAATGTCAGAGGGAGAAAAGCCGGAAGTTTGTAGAGAGCTATTTTGAGGGCAACCGGAAGAATGCAATGGCGGCATTGTTGCAGAGTGCAAAGCTGACGGAAGAACAGCTTCAAGAATTGGAAGAAATCTTGGATAAATGCAAAGACAAGGATAATGACAAAGAATGACGGTACAGGAAATTTGGAATAGCGGGATAAGTTTTTTGAACCTTGCGGCTATTTATTATGTCATTCAGATTTTAAAGTGTGTTCAGATTTCTTTCGTGATATTTGCATTTGTGTTTCTCCTGCGGAAAACTCTGTTGAAAAACAAGGTATTCCTAAAAGGTACATTATGGAGTTTGTTTCTTCCAGTCTTATTTGTAGGAAAGATAAAATTTTTCTATGAAAATACAATCGGCGCAATATTGTTTTCGTTGTGGACTGAAATATGCCACATCCATGTATGGATAAATTGGATTTACTTATGCGGCGTATTTGTATATGCCGCCCGGTTATTTAGTAAAAAAAGAAAGCTGAAAAAACTGGTTGCAGGTATGGAAAAGAGGGAAGCCGGGGGTACTTGTATCTATGTTACCAAAATGCCTGTTACACCGTCCACCATAGGAATATTCAGACCAAAGATAATTATGCCGGAAGTTATACTGAAAGAATATGACCAAAAGGATTTTCAGACAATCCTGCTCCATGAAAAAACGCATATCCAGTTAGGGCATTTGCTGTTTTATTTTTTGTGGGATATATTGCGGGTTATATTATGGATCAATCCATTTCTTACCATAGGCACAAGATATTTTCGGGAGGATATGGAGGAAATCTGCGACTTTGTAACAATCCAAAGAAGCCAAAGGAAAGCATATATATACGGGCAGCTATTATTAAAAAGTATGAGGATATTGCAGGCAGAAAGTGAAGATTTCAATATGTATGCTACCTTTACAGGAGATAAAGAATATCAAAATATCCGGCAGAGAGTGACAAGGATTGCCCGGTATAAACCATATAGACGGATTGTGGCAGTTAGTACATTGATTGCTGCGGTATTGTGCATAGCAGCAACGGGTATATGGATAAATAATATTTCTTATGACAGAAATATTGCAAATAACGCTATCTATACATATGGATTTGACGGTAAAAATGTTACTTTCCAAGATACCAATGATGAATTGCAACAAATGATTTCTTATGATGACAATTTCGTTTATGTAGACAGGAAAACTTTTGAAAGTTATTTGCAGGAAAATAATGCAAGGGGGGAGATTATTATTGTTTTTGGAGGTTTTTATAAACTTCCCGGCGTTGGAGGGATTGGGTGTCACTGTTTTTATGAATTTGGTTCAAAGGAGCAGGTAGTCAAAATCCCTTATGAAAATCCCATGAGCGATTGGCGGGTAAAATTGCTTAAAATGCTATAAGCGCAACATGGAAATGGATTTCAAATAAAGTTTTTATCAAGGAGGACAAAATCATGGCAATGGAGATTACAAACAATTACAGCAGTTGCGCAGCGCAGAGCGTAGCAGAAAGCAGTACAGCGAACAGCGCAAAGAAAAAGGAAACTGAAAAAACAACGGAAACAGTGGAAAGTAATAAGGGAAAAAAGACAACTGATTATGCAAATGGACTAGCAAAACTTGTTCCAAGTGTAGATTTTAAGGTTGGAAATGCCTGTTCATCAGCCAAAAACGGCAAGTCATTGACTGTTAATCCAAAACTTTTGGAAAAAATGCAGAATGACCCCGAAAAAGAGAAGGATATGAAAGACATGATAAAAGGCGTTGAGTCTATGTCTAAATTGGCAGAAAGCATGGCAAAAGCCAGTGGCTGGACGATAGTGTATCAGCATAGTTATATTGATGAGAATGGAAATTATCATTGCAGAATGCAGGGCAGAAACGATGGTATGTTAAAATTGAGCGATAAGCTCCGGGAAGAAAGGAAGAAAAATTCTGAGAAACTGCTTGAAAAGACAAAAGAAAAGGCGGCTGAAAAGGAAAAAGAATTGTCTGAAACATTAGAAGAAAAGAAAGAAGTAAAAGAAGATAGCGCAGATGGAAAGATTGAAGAAAAATCAACTCCAAACAAAGCGGAACAGCTTCTAAATGAAAAATTAGCAGCTTCCAAAGACGGCATGATTTATCTGAATGATACAGATATTCGGACAATTATTGAAGCAGCCAAAGAAGATAATGCAGGCAGGGCAAATTTAAAACAGCAGGCGGGGGTCGGTGCAAATTTGGACTTAAAGGTTTAACGGGAAAAGCATTTCCAATTTTATTTAAGGTCAAGGAGGAAAAGGAAAATGGAAATTAGCAGTATCAATGGAGCAAATGCACAAGTGCGGCAAATGGGAATAAATCAAGCAACAGATTCTTACAGCCGGAATATCCAGGACCAGATTGCCAATGCACAAAAGCAGTTGCAGGAGCTTTCTTCCAACAAGGATATGACGCAGGAAGAAAAAATGACGAAGCGGCAGGAATTACAGCAGCAGATCAGTGACTTGAATATGCAGTTAAGACAACACCAGACTGAACAGCGCAGAGAGAAACAGCAGAAACAATCTTCCTTTGATGATATGATTGGCGGAAACCAGAAAACAGGCGCAGCAGATACGGGAGTGATTATTTCCCTTTCAACGACAAAAGAGCAAATTGCAGGCATGAAGAAAGTGCGGACAGACTTGCAGGGGAAATTGCGTACTGCTCAAACGGAGGAGGAAAAAGCAGACTTGCAGGAAAAGATTGACAACATTACCCAAAATATAGGAGACAGGGTAAAAGAAACACAAGACACCATATCGGATTATCAAAAGGCTGAACAGGATAAAGCAGATAAGACACTGGATAAGAAAGAAGATGAAAAAGAGAACGAAACAAATGTTGGTTCGGAAGAAGAAAAAGGTAGTGTTGAGGTCAAGTCTGCGGAAAGTGCGAATACAGATGTTGAGCTGCAAAAAGAATGATAAGAAACAGTCAAACTGGCTGTCCTTTCTTTTAGTGTGAAAACCGAAGTCCACAGCTTTGAGGGCGTGTGGGTATGCGTCTTAGTGATTGTATTTTGTGTGTTTTGATTTACTGCAATCTTCCCGGTTTGCTTCACCGAATCTCTGGAAGTGCACAATTTCCCTTGCACGCAGGAATTTGATCGGTTCATAGACATCCGGTTCATCGCAGACAAGACGGAGAATATTATCGTAAGTGGTACGTGCTTTTTGCTCTGCCGCCATATCCTCCACAAGATCCGTGATAATATCACCCTTTGACTGGAATTCACAGGCATTGAACGGAATGCCTCCTGCGGCCTGCGGCCAGATGCCGAGCGTGTGATCGATATAATAGTTGGCAAATCCGGATTCTTCAATTTCTTCCATAGAAAGATTTCTGGTAAGCTGGTGTACGATGGTTGCGACCATTTCCAGATGTGCAAGTTCTTCCGTACCGATATCCGTCAGCACGGATGCAACTTCTCTGTACGGAGCGGCATAGCGCTGTGACAGATAGCGCAGGGACGCGCCCATTTCTCCGTCAGGACCGCCGTACTGGCTGATGATTGCCTGTGCAAGTTTGGCATTCGGCTTGGATATATTGACCGGAAACTCTAATCTTTTTTCATAATTCCACATTAGTTACAGCCTCCTTCCCACGGCATAGGTGATGTTGCCCAAGTCCATTCTTTATCGGAAGAGGCATCTGCGGTTGCTATCGTAAGCGGCTCATATTTGGCAGCATATTCACGCATAGCCTGATTCTTCATACGGACATAGTGTCTCAGATAGTCTATTGCTTCCGTATCGTCCGGATGGGTATCCAGATATAGGTTCATTTCTACAATAACAAATCCCATAAGGTCGATGTTGTGAAGCAGTTTTTCCTGTTCATTACGAAAATTTCTGGCCATTATTTACAACATCTCCTTCCTGTAAACGGTTTGTTCAGTTCCGGAAAGAGCGTTCCGTTTTGCAGCGCTTCGTCCAGATCTTCATAGACATTGCATAGCTGCTGCCAGGGAACATAGGCCATAGCAACCGGAAATCTGTCGAAGTCGTCGCCTAAATTATAGTTTTTCATTTTCATAGATGTCCTTTCCTTGTTTCCATAGATGAAAAAATGCAGTAAATAGAATTTATCATCTAAGAATATTAAAAAAGATTCATAATGATTTTGATATTATAATATGATATAATTGGATTCGTGTGTTTGAAAAAAGATATATCCAAAACAAAAAATCGGACACACTTTTTTCACAATTCGGAAAAAGAATGAACACATATAGTATCTATAGTAATAAATTGGAAAAGCAAATAGCATACAAAAGGTTTTTGACATTGCAACAAGGCCGGAAGGGAGGAGTTCATTTTGATAAAGGTTGAGAATCTGGTGAAAATGTACGGAGAATATGCCGCAGTGGACGATTTGTCTTTTGAAGTGCAAAAAGGACAGATATATGGTTTTTTGGGGCCAAACGGCGCCGGTAAGACAACGACAATGAATATGATAACGGGATATCTTGCACCTACGAAAGGAGATATTACGGTCAATTCTTATGATATGCTGACACAGGCGGAGAAAGCGAGGCAGTGTATCGGCTATCTGCCGGAAATTCCGCCGTTATATCCTGATATGACGGTACTCGAGTATCTGCGTTTTGTATCTGAACTGAAAAAAGTACCGAAAAAGGAACGGGATGAACAGATTCGGGAAATTATGCGGATGGTAGAGATTACGGATGTGGAAGAACGGCTGATCAGAAATCTGTCAAAAGGATATAAGCAGAGAGTAGGTCTAGCGCAGGCAATCATCGGTTATCCGGATATCATTATATTGGATGAGCCTATGGTCGGACTGGATCCCAAGCAGATTATTGAAATCAGGGAGCTGATCAAAACACTTGCCGGAAAGCAGCACACGATTATTTTAAGTTCTCATATTTTATCGGAAGTCAGTACATTGTGTGATCATATTATGATCATTTCTCACGGCAGGCTGGTGGCAAGCGATTCTCCGGAAGGTTTACAGAAACTTATGGTAAAATCTACGGAAATTGAAGTGATTGCGCTTGGAGATTCCGAAAAGGCAGAGAAGATTCTTGCGGAAATAGAACATATACGTTCTTTCTCTCTGGAAGAAGCGGCGGAAGAAGGAAGCGTTAGAATGACGATCGTGGCAGATCACGATACAGATATTCGCAAAGAGATATCGGTTGCACTGACACAGGGAGACATGCCTGTTTTGTCCATGCATAAGATTGAAAAATCCCTGGAAGATATTTTCCTGGAATTAACAGAAGACGGAGAAGAGGCAGAAGAGAACGAAGCAGAAGCAGGCAGGGAGGTGGAAGAAGATGACGGCGATTTATAAAAGAGAAGTAAAAGCGTTCTTTCATTCTTTTATCGGCTGGCTTTTTCTGGCGGTAAACCTGTTTATGTTCGGTATTTATTTTACCGTTTACAATATAATTTCCGGTTATCCGAATATTGCATATGTATTACAGAGCGTCGTATTTCTGTTTATGATCCTGATTCCCGTTCTGACAATGAAGAGTCTTTCGGAAGAGCGTAAGTTAAAAATCGATCAGCTTATTTTGACGGCGCCTGTCAGTATCTTTAAGATTGTACTTGGAAAGTATCTTGCGCTGCTTACCGTGTTTGCGCTGCCCGTCGTAATTATTGGTACCGTACCGTTTATTTTATCTTTTTTCGGCGCTTTTCAGATCGGCCCGTCTTATACGGCGCTATGCGGTTATTTTCTCTATGGCGCGCTCGGGCTTGCGATCGGTCTGTTTTTGTCTTCTTTAACGGAAAGTATCGTGATCTCGGCAGTTCTTACATTTACCGTATTGTTTGCAGGCTATCTGATGCCGGGACTTTGCAGCATCATTTCGCAGACGGGAAATATTGTAACGAAACTTCTGCGTGCTTTTGATATGATCAGCAGATTTGATGAAATGCTAAACGGGAATTTTTATGTACCTTCGGTATTATATTATCTTTCCGGAACGATCCTTTTTCTGTTCTGTACCGTTCAGTCGCTGAAAAAGCGCAGATATGGCAGCGGTAAAAAAGGTGTTTACAGTTTCGGCCTGGTCATTACGGCCATAGCACTGACTATAATAGTCAATGTAGCTGTGAAGCTTCTTCCCGAGAAATTTCTATCTCTCGATGTGACTTCCAACAGATTGTATACACTGACAGACGATACCAAAGAAATGGTGTCTTCTTTATCGGAGGATATCGATCTTTACGTACTTGCCGGTGAAGAATACAAAGATATCAATCTGGATAAGACGCTGTCCAAAATAGCAGATCTGTCGGAGCATGTAACGGTAACGTATGTTGATCCTACCGTCAATCCGAATTTTTATTCCAATTACTCGTTGGAAGAACCGACAGCGAACAGTATTATTGCAGTCGGGCCGGAAAGAAGCCGGATTATCGATTATGACAGTATTTATGAGTATGAATTCTATTCTTATTATGAGTACCAGATAACGGGATATGATGGAGAAGGGCAGATCGTTTCCGCGCTTGCGTATGTGACGACGGATGCAATGCCGAAAATATATGTTGTGGGCGGTCATCAGGAGTTGGAACTGGAAGAGCGGTTTTTACAGGCGATGCAGAAGGAAAATATCGTATATGAGCCACTTTCTTTGCTGACGCAGGAGGCAGTGCCGGACGATGCACAGGCCGTTATCATCAATGCGCCGCTTAATGATTTCTCGGAAGCGGAAGCGGATAAGGTCATCGCTTATTTGGAAAAGGGCGGAAATGCGATTCTCATTCCTTCCTGGACCGATGAAGAGATGCCCAATTTTGAGCGGATATTAGCGTATTATGGAGTGAGTGTCATAACGGATGGAGTGATCATAGAAGGGGATGCGGACAGATATTATCAGCAGATTCCTTATTTGATCTTTCCGCAGATAAATGCAGCGCCGGTAACGGACAGGATCATTGATGTGTCTGTACTGGCACCGTACGCGCAGGGACTTTCCTATCAGGAGGAAGCAGAAGGGATTTATTATACGCCGCTTCTTGAAACAGGAGAAAATTCGTTTATCAAAACATATGATCAGTCGGAACTGGAGTTCGCAACAGACTTTAAGAAAGAAACAGGAGATATCGAAGGGCCTTTTGTGATTGCGCTTCAGGCTGAAAAAACGACAGAAAATGCTGAAATCTCCAATGCGGTCATCATCGGCGTAGAGTTTTTCTTTACGACGGATGCGGACAGTATCGTTCCCGGTAACAATGTGAAGTTTTTCGGCAGTGCCATAAGTGCGCTGACAGAACATGAAAGCTCGATTCTGGTTCCGGTGAAACAGTACACGGAATTACTTGCCTTTTCGACGCGTACATCGGCTGTTGTCGGCATACTGACGATCATTGTCATACCGTTATGCTGTATTGTGGCCGGATTTGCAATCTGGTTTTACAGAAGGAAAAAATGAATGTATATGATTTACTCTGCAGAGACGGCGGCCGGTTTGGTGTCCGCATGGAAGAAAACAACCACTTGATTTCCATGTCACTTTGTGCAAGAATAGTACATGAAGGTAATAGCAGACAGTACACGAAAGGTTGTTGTTTGTATGAGAGGAATTGATACACAGGTACGGAAAAACAGACGCCGGATCTTTAAAGAAGTCGCGAATCTGGCATATCACTCGGATAATTTAAAAGACGATGTGGAAGCTTTACCGTATAAGATCGTAGACTATGATGAATCGGAATATGAAAGTATCTATAGAGAGCGGGCCATTGTGCGCGAAAGGATCAGGCTGGCAATGGGGTTGTCACTGCGTCCGGAGAATCAGCCGATTCATTTGACGCAGGGATTGGAGGAGAGTAATATTGACGAAAAATATTACGAACCGCCGCTTATGCAGGTAATTCCATCGGCTTGTAATGCCTGTCCGGAGAATTGTTATCAGGTAACGGATAAGTGTATGGGGTGCGTTGCGCATCCGTGCAGGGAAGTATGCCCGCGGGGAGCGATCTCCATGAAGAACGGCCGATCTGTTATCGATCAGGAGAAATGTATCAAGTGCGGAAAATGTAAAGCAATCTGCCCGTATGATGCCATTTCCCATCAGGTCAGGCCGTGCGCTGGGGCCTGCGGTGTCAATGCCATTAAGAACGATGCCAAAGGCAGAGCGGTCATTGATAATGAGATCTGTGTATCGTGCGGACAGTGTATGGTGAATTGTCCTTTTGGCGCTATTGCGGATAAATCACAGATATTCCAGCTGATCCGGGCGCTTCAGTCCGGGCATCAGATCTTTGCGCAGGTTGCGCCTGCTTTTGCAGGGCAGTTTGGGCCGGATGTGACGCCTGATATGTTGAAAACAGCGTTAAAAGAGCTGGGTTTTTGCGACGTATACGAGACGGCGATCGGGGCGGATATGGGCGCTTTGGCGGAAGCCGAGCATTATGCGAAAGAAGTGGCGACGGGGAATCTGCCTTTTAGCCTGACTTCCTGCTGTCCATCGTGGTCAGTGCTTGCAAAGAAATTCTTCCCGGAGACGATCGACAAGATATCCAATGCGCTTACGCCCATGGTGGCGACGGCACGGATCATCAAAAAAGAGCATCCCGACGCGAAGGTGGTATTTATCGGTCCTTGTGCGTCCAAGAAACTGGAAGCATCCAGGCGGACGATTCGTTCGGACGTGGATTTTGTCATTACATTTGAAGAACTGACCGGGATGTTTGAGGCCAGAGGCATTTTACTGCCGCAGATTGAGGCGCTTGATAAGCTTTCGGGAGCGACCGGGGCAGGACGCGGTTACGGAGTTGCCGGCGGCGTTGCCAGTGCGATCGAAGAATGCGTCAGGGAATATTATCCCGATGTGGAAGTCAATATAGAACATGCGGAAAGCCTTTCCGAATGTAAGAAAATGCTCATGCTTGCCAAAGCAGGGAAAAAGAAAGGATGCCTGATAGAAGGCATGGCGTGCCCGGGAGGCTGTGTTGCCGGCGCCGGCACCAATATTGCAATTTCACAGGCAGCCAAAGCGGTGGCCGGTTTTAAAGCCGCGGCGGCACAGAAAATACCGGAACCGGAATCATAAGAAATATAAAGGAACGGAAAGAGAGTTATGCAGAAAATAAGAACCAGATATGCGCCGAGTCCGACAGGGCGTATGCATGTAGGAAATTTAAGAACAGCGCTTTATGCTTACCTGATCGCAAAACATGAGGACGGAGATTTTATTCTGCGGATCGAAGACACCGATCAGGAACGCTATGTGGAAGGCGCAGTAGAGATCATTAATCGTACGCTTGACAAGACAGGACTGATTCCCGACGAGGGACCCGATAAAGATAAAGGGGCAGGTCCTTATGTACAGAGCGAGCGGCAGGCACAGGGCATATACTTAAAATATGCCAAAGAATTGATTGATAAAAAAGAAGCATATTATTGTTTTTGCGATAAAGAACGGCTTGCAGAACTGACAAGAGAAGTGGCGGGAAAAGAGATCAATATATATGATAAGCACTGTCTGCATCTGTCACAGGAAGAGATCGAAGCAAACCTTTCGTCAGGAAAGCCGTATGTGATCAGGCAGAATAATCCGACGGAAGGAACCACGGTTTTTCAGGATGATATTTATGGAGAAATTGCCGTGGACAATGCGGAACTTGATGATATGATCCTGATCAAATCAGATGGATACCCGACTTATAATTTTGCCAATGTTGTGGACGATCATTTGATGGGCATCACGCATGTTGTCAGAGGGAATGAATATTTGTCTTCTTCTCCGAAATACAACCGTCTCTATGAGGCTTTTGGTTGGGAGATACCCAAATATGTTCATTGTCCGCTCATTACGGATGAAGAGCATAAGAAATTATCGAAACGCTGCGGACATTCTTCCTATGAAGATTTGATCGAACAGGGATTTTTGTCGGAGGCGGTCGTTAATTTCGTGGCGCTTCTTGGATGGAGTCCGGAAGGAACCGACGAGATTTTCAGCCTGGAGGAACTGACGAAACATTTTGACTACCATCATATTTCCAAATCACCTGCAGTATTTGATTATACGAAGTTAAAATGGATGAACGGTGAATATATGAAAGCCATGGAATTTGACAGATTCTATCAAATGGCTGAGCCGTATCTGAAAGAAGCGCTGACAAAGGATCTGGATCTGAAAAAGATCGCGGAAATGGTCAAGACCCGGATTGAGGTCTTCCCGGATATAAAAGATATGGTGGATTTCTTTGAGGAATTGCCGGAATATGATGTGCAGATGTATGAGCATAAAAAGATGAAAACGAACAGGGAATCTTCTTTGGAGGTTCTTACGGAATTACTGCCCATACTGGAAGAACAGGACGATTACAGCAATGATGCTTTATACGCCGTATTGACGGATTATGTAGCGAAGAAGGGCTGTAAGAACGGTTATGTAATGTGGCCGGTCAGAACTGCAGTATCCGGAAAGCAGATGACGCCTGCCGGCGCTACGGAAATTATGGAAGTACTCGGAAAGGAAGAGGCGTTAAGAAGAATCGGAAAAGGAATCGAGAAGTTACGGAATGCCTGAAATCACAATAAATCCTATACAGAAACAAGCAATAGAGTTTGCTGCCGGAACCATGCAGGTACTTGCAGGGCCCGGTAGCGGCAAGACCTTTGTGCTGACAAATCGTATCCGTTATCTGATAGAACATCATAGGGTAGATCCGGTCAGTATTTTGGTGATCACCTTTACAAAGGCGGCAGCCACGGAGATGAAGCAGCGGTTCTATAAACTGACCGGAGGATGCTGTCCGCCCGTTCAATTCGGTACTTTTCACGCAATCTTTTATCATATCTTAAGACAGAACAGACAATATCGCGAATTTTCCCTGATAACGGAAACGGAAAAAAGAAAACTCCTTTTGCAGATCATAAAGATGCCGCAATCGTTGGTTTTTACAGGCTGTGATAAGATCGAGTATCTGATTCGGACGATCAGCCATATCAAAAATAACGGCGAATGTATCGAAAATATTGTGGATGGGCCGTTTACAACGGAAGAGATACGGTATATTTATAAGGAATATAATGAATTTATGGCAGAATTCCACAAACTTGATTTTGACGATATGGCGCTCATCTGCATGCGCTTATTCAAAGAGCACCCGGATATTCTGGCAGTCTGGCAGGAAAAGTACCGTTACATTATGGTAGATGAATTTCAGGATATCAATCCGATACAGTACGAGATCGTGAAACTTCTTGCAGCTTTGCACAACAACCTTTTTGTTGTCGGCGACGACGACCAGTCGATCTACGGTTTCCGGGGAGCGAAGCCGGATATTATGAAAAGATTCACAGCCGATTATCCGGGTGCCGAACAATTATTGTTGGACGTGAATTACCGCTGTCATGAGCAGATTGCGGCTAAATCTCTGCGGGTAATAAGCGCTAATAAGAACCGGTTTCCGAAAGTGATCCGCGCCGTACATGCAAAAGGAAACGGCGTGAAGATCCGTACATATGACGGACAGGAGAAAGAACACGAAGCACTGCTGCAGGAATTAAAGAGGCTGACGCAAAAAGTACCTCCCGGGTGTCTGTCCGATACGGCCGTTATATACCGTACGAACTATGAATGCAGTATTCTGGCCGAGAAGCTCCTTTTGAACGGGATCCCGTTTGTTATGAAGGAGTCTTTGAAAAGCAGGTACGACCATTTTATCATCAAAGATTTGATGGCGTATCTGGAGTTTGCAAATGGAGAAAGAAGCAGAGATATTTTTCATCTGATTATGAACAGGCCGCTGCGCTATTTAAGGAAGGACTGCGCAAGAAATAATCCGGTCAGGCTTTCCGAACTTCTGCTATATTATAAAAAAGATGCTGCCATGCAGGAGACATCCCGCAAATTATTTGCCGATATCGAAAAGATCGCGGCGATGCGACCTTACCTTGCTGTCAGTTATATCAGGCAGGTGATCGGCTATGACGCCTATCTGAAAGAAAATTATGACAGGGAAGAACTGGAAAAGCTGATACAGATTGCAGATGATTTTCAGATAACGGCTAAGAAGTTTCTAAATTTCAGCGAACTGAATGACTATATTAGTCAATGTAGGGACCTGGTAAGAAAAAAGCTGGAAAAATCAGGTGAAAAAGAGCAGGAGGAAGCGATCGGTATCCGTTTGATGACGATGCATGCATCAAAGGGACTCGAATTTGATACGGTCTATCTGCCGGATGTCAATGAAGGAAAGATTCCTTCCAGGCAGTCTGTGACCAAAGAAGCGATAGAAGAAGAACGACGGATGCTTTATGTTGCGATGACACGGGCCAAAAAGGAACTGCATATCCTGTACTGTGCCGACAAAGGCGGAAAAGACCGCGCATCGCGTTTCTTAGAACCGATAATAACGACGCATACGCAGTAAGGAAGAACCTTTATACAGGTTCTTCCTCAGTATCGTCGATCATTTCATCAAATTCAACATTGTCCAGATATTCGTCGAAAGCATCTCCGACAATTTCGTATTCCTCATCATCATCGATATATTCTAAGACCGGCTCTTTGTTCGGATCGGACTCATCTTCAAAGTAGCGGTAGAACCATACTTCTCCATTGTCATTTTGCCCTTCTTCATTGAGCGGCATCAGTACGATATAATCTTTTCCGGATACGGTCAGAATGGTAACAACGGCGCATGTGACATGACTTCCGTCGTCTAAGTCCAAATCCACCGTCATTTCTTCGGATGCGGGTTCGGAGGAAGCAGTGCCTGCGTTTGGAAAGTTTTCTTTTTGACCGGCAGTATTTTTCATAGTTATAAGTCTCCTTTCTTTTTAGAGGAACGGATTTCTGCGCTGTTTTAGAAGTGTAGCTTTTTATTTATTGTACATAATATATAATGTGGTTTCAATGGCCTGTTCACACTTTTTTCCGATAAAGATGGTAATATTTTCTCTCTTATGTTACAATGAAGACAGCAAAAGAGGATAACTCGGAGGTTTTCATGCAGAAATCTTTTCATGTGACGGATTCATCAGTTTACCCATTAGGAGTGTGTTTCATGGCAGAAGGCCTGCATATATCGGCAGTTTGCGGACATGAGACAGAGTACGGTATTCTTTTGTTTGATAAAAAGCATAAAGATGGCATTAGGATCCCCTTCTTGGAGGAAAACAGAAGGGGTAATATCTGTGCGATGATGTTAAAGGGATATCAGGACAGAAGCTGTTCATATCTCTTTTATCGCGGCGAAGAGCTTTTTCAGGATCCTTATGCTATGGCGCTTGCAGATGAACGTAAATACGGTGAAAAGAAGGAGCGGCCATCCCGCTGTAAAGTGTATGATCCCTCTTATGACTGGGAAAACGACAGAATTCAGGCGATTCCTTTTGAGGACAGCCTTTTTTATATGCTGCATGTCAGAGGGTTCACGAAGCACCGTTCATCGGGGGTGCGTGCCAAAGGAACCTATGCGGGGATTGTTGAGAAGATCCCGTATCTGAAAGAGCTCGGTGTTACGGCGCTGCTTTTGATGCCGTCTTACGAATTTGATGAGGTATTGGAGAAAGAGAAGCCGCTCAGTATCGAACAGGCGATAGCGGCTTATAAGGAACTTCCGGCACAGCCGGATAATTCGTCTGTGCGGATCAATTACTGGGGATATCAGGACGGTTTGTATCTGATGCCGAAATATGCGTATGCGCATTCCAAAGATGCTGTAACGGAGTTTAAGGACATGGTCAAGGCGGTGCATCAAAACGGTATGGAAGTTATGATGCAGTTCTATTTCCGTCCGGACATGGACTACACAAGGATCTTATGGATTCTCAAATTCTGGGTTCTGGAATACCATATCGACGGTTTTCATCTGCTGGGAGCCGATTTGCCGCTGCATATGCTCTGCAAAGATCCGCTGCTTGCCGAAACGAAGCTGCTTGGGGAGCAGAACATCGATCCCGGAACGGGACAAGTCTCAGGAGAAGCAGCAGCTTTTCGCAACTTCGGATTTATGAATGAATCGTTTTTGTATGATATCCGGAAACTGTTAAAAGGTGATGGCAATATGATAAACAGCCTGATCCGTTTAAACAGAGAAAATGCCCCGGATAAGGGGATCGTGAATTATATAGCCAAACAGGATGGTTTTCGTCTGTACGATCTGGTTTCCTATGACAGGAAGCATAATGAAGCAAACGGTGAAGACAATCAGGATGGCAGTTCCTATAATTACAGTTGGAACTGCGGCATTGAGGGGAAAACAAGGAAAAAGAATATTTTACACCTGCGTCTTAAACAGATGAAAAATGCTGTGACGTATCTGCTGCTTTCGCAGGGAACGCCGCTTATTTACAGCGGAGACGAATTTGCCAATTCTCAGGATGGCAATAACAATCCTTACTGTCAGGACAATGCGGTCTGCTGGATCAAATGGGATCAGGGCGGGATCGGAGAAGAACTTTTCACCTATACGAAGGAATTGATCCGCTTCAGAAGAGAACATTCCATTTTTCATATGAGGACGCCGCTCAGGGGAACGGATTATCTTTCCTGCGGTTATCCGGATATCTCTTTCCACGGCAAAGAAGCCTGGAGGCCGGATACCGGTGCGGAAAGCAGAAGCATCGGTATCTTATGCTGCGGATGCTATGCAGAAAAGGAAACGATTCCTGATTGTACATTCTTTTATATCGGCATCAACATGCACTGGGAACCTTGCATATTCGGCTTGCCGCAGATGCCGAAGGGAAAGGAATGGGTACGCCTTTTTACGACAAATACACAGGAGTGGGAGAAGACGGAAAGCGATATGCCGGATACTTTCAGCGTCAAAGTGCTTCCCCGTACGATCGTCGTATACGGCACGAGGGATCATATACCGGCAAAAGAGGAAAAATCTGCCGGAAAACGGTCAGGACAGCCTTCTAAGAAAAGGATGAACGAGTCATGAATAAAATATGGATGCATTTTAAGACCATTACGTATCACAAGTATCTGGTAATGCGGGGATGCTTTAAAGTGGGTTTATATAAACAGGGACTTATGCATGATCTGTCAAAATACAGTCCTGCGGAATTTATTGTAGGGGCAAAATATTATCAGGGCGACAGAAGTCCGAATAATGCGGAACGGGAGGAGATTGGATATTCTTCCGCCTGGCTGCATCATAAGGGCAGAAATAAACATCATTATGAATATTGGATCGATTACAGTACGAGAGGAATCCCGGGCGGGATGGCTCCTGCGCCGATGCCGGATAAATATATTGCAGAAATGCTTATGGACCGGATCGCGGCATGTAAAGTATATCACGGCAGCGCTTATACCGACAGCGCGCCCCTGCAGTATTATGAATCAGGAAAGGCTAAGCCGCCGCTGCATAAGTCCACCCGCAGGAAGCTGGAATTTTTTTTAAAAATGCTTGCCGCTAAAGGAGAAGACTATACGTATGCTTATATTCGAAAGCGGTTCCTGAAGAAATAAAAAGTAGCAGAAGACTTCTTTTTGCATAAAATATTTTATGAGAAAAGGAGAGGAAGCTATTTATGAGCGCTTGGATTATTTTATTATTCTTTTTAATGGGAAATTCCGGCTGCTGCTGTCCGCAGGGAGATATGCCATGCCGTAAAGATGATGACTGCGGCTGCGGCCGTAGACGTGACAACGACTGCCGCCGCGACAGAGATCGTGACTGTGACCGCGACAGAGATCGTGACCGTGACAGAGACTGTGACTGCGACAGGGATCGTGACAGAGACCGTGACTGCGGCAGAGACCGCCGCCGCGATGACGACTGCGGATGCAATGAATCCAGATTTGAGCCGAGATTTGACGCGAGACCGTTCCGTGACAGAGAAACTTGCGGCTGTGAAGAGAATAACAACTAAGAAAGAGGGGCATTCATGTTCAGATGAATGCCCTTTATAATGGCGCCGGTATTATGAAGATGCTGACTTGAAATTTTAAATTCCAGTGCAGAAGTAAATTCCACTGTAGTTTAAAATTTATAGGAAAATAGAGATTTT